>Ga0228710_1001254_pt1 | contig 37412 bp, 27 predicted proteins | sample MedpolnodulmetaG_FD_177995 | JGI IMG/M metagenome (GOLD analysis project Ga0228710, IMG submission 177995) | Root nodule microbial communities from Medicago polymorpha collected in Santa Monica, California, United States - pink nodules | ecosystem: Host-associated > Plants > Roots > Nodule...
ATTTAGTTTTTTTTTTTTTTTTCTGAACCTGATCGTGGGCTGTAGAAAATTATAAATTATAATATTAAAAAATAATTATAGAATAAACGGACTACCCGCGGCCTGGGAGGGGTAGCCCGCGACGGGCTCGGGCTAAAAGGCCCGATTTTAAATGGGCTTAATTTTTTATGTTCAAGCCTGGCGTTTTTTGGGCTTTTGCAGCCCGGCCCGACAGACCTGCCCATTTTGACAGCTCGTATTTTGTGGAGGCTAAGGGGAAATGTGATGCTTTCGTATTTAGTGGAGAATCTCAGGGTTATTTTTCTTCCTTTCTGTCCACCTCCACCTCTTCTGAAGAATTTCGTTAGGAAGAGAATATCTTAGATTCTGGTGGTTTCAAAAGTCTTAAGATTTGGTTACGACGAAGACAAAGTCTTACGATGTCAGAGTTTCCTTTAACAAAACCTCTATTATAAAACATCCATAGGGAGAAATTATACTGGAGCAAAAAAACTGCTAGGCACGTATTTGCTTTTGATTCTCACAATTATATGGATGAAATTATAATAAATCAAGAATATGGTTTTTGTCTGCATTAGATAAAAAAAATCCATAGTAAATTAGTAATGGGCGAAGATGGAGAAGGAAACTATCGTTAATGGTGAACTTAAGAGATAATATGGCATGGAATGACTGGAGTTGTTGACTGTTATTAGTGTTTAGGTTACATTTGTGACTTTGATCAGATAATTTAAGGGTGGGTGAAACAATGTTACTGCTCAACCCATCCATTCAAAAAATTGAGGATGGTGTAACACGTAAGATGTTCACCTTAGAAAGAGCCATACTTTTCCAGTCAATTATGTCTGAAAACAGACAGCAAATGAAGACAATAGAATGCACAAAACTAGATAATATATCACGTATAACTTGGTTAAAAAGTTCAGATTCTCCACATAAACCTCGAGGACACAACTTTCACCCCTCCAAACTGGTGAAAACAAAAACATCAAAATTTCATAATGCGGAGGAAAAGAAAAGGAATATTACTTTAAAAAACTAAATAATAACACAATAATAATTAAAATCAATAAAAGAGAATCGACGACTCCAACATAAAAATCCAGAAGGCACTGAAAGGAACGGCTGCAACCTGCAAGAATAAAAGTAATAGCCATCATACATAAGTTGTTTGATTGAACACAAGCAGTATTTGAATAAAAAGCAACAATTTAGACAAGGTTGTTGGGAATTGTCATTTGTTGAGACCAACATTTGTCTTCTATGGAAAACTCTGCCTAGCAAATCTATTGCTATTAACATTGATTTATAGACACGCTAAAGGAATTTGCGACATCCATTAATGCAGAAGTCTTCTTAAAGGTGAGGGATTAGAAATTGCTACAACATTCAGGATCATAGGGAGATATGTTTATGGTGTTCTGTAGAAAACTGCTATACCATTTATTGTCAAACGATTTTTAATATTTCTCAAAGGCAGGCAGCATACCTGATAATGGCGGTGATCATCTGCCATGCCAAACAGCTCCACATAAACTATATAACATGACATTTCTTCAAAAAATACTTGATAGGTAAAACAAAGAATTGGATAAAATTTTCAATTTGCTCTTTGTTTGCATGGTCAGCTCATTGTGGAAAATGCTGATAATGCATGTGCGTGTGCTGGCGAGAGGTTGCTCAGAAGGGGTTGCATTTGTTGCCCGTATAATGAAATTAGATGACAAAAAGCTCTGCCTACTAGAGCTTTGACTTCAGATGTCTCAATAGGTGATGCTGCCACTTGAGCAAAAATATTAACTAATTCAGGGATAAGAGAATGGATCTGCAATGCATTTAAAAATGGACAAACATAATTAGGTAGGAGAATATTACTGCTGAGGGAACAACAAAACAAAGAAAGAATCTCAACATTTCCAAAAAGAAACAATTACCAGTGGATTGGATGAGAATACAAGGGTAGAGACGCAACTATAGACAGCCATAGACTCCTCGTGGTCTTCTTTCAATGGAAGAACTCTCATGAAAACAGGAAGAACCTGTAAAACGGAACCAAGATAAATGTAGACAACATCCAATTAGAAAACATTTAACTATAAGTATAAACAACAAAATTAGAGGTGCAGCATGCTATAAGTTCATAAATTCATATTTAATTGAGCAAGAAGTGTTACAAATTAAGCAGGAAATCACCTGATTTAAAGGAATAGACTCTGGGTGCACCATAATCATCCTTGCCACAGCACCAGCTGCATTATCCCTCACCGCATCATCAGGCTCAGACTCACCAAACAGGGGATGAAGCCCACGTAATATATTGTCATAATATCTAGTATTGGATTGAAGAAAATACAAGATATACTAGTACAGGATTCAACCATAAAACCTGCATACATCAACTAATATTGATTGACATAAATTATCATATAAGCACATTCCATCCATTCAAAAAATATAAGCACACTCCATAAGCTAACCTAAAATAATAGAAAGATTAGTGTACATATCAATCAAATGGATATCACGAAAAGGATACATCAAAGCTGAATCGCCACCATTTTTGCAAAACTCTCCAACACAAAATGCAGCATTTCTTCTATTGGTTGCCTCAGGTGACGCTAATTCTTTAAGCACCAAAGGCATCACACGCTGAGAAAATAATATCAGATTTTAAAAAACAATTACAATTCTCAAAATGCTAATACCGATAAAATAAATTTAGAAATCCAAAATAAGAAACAGAATTACATCCACATAGACTGCAATAGGAAAACCCATGTTCTGAGCAATTTCCGCAAGGCAGGCAACAACCATGGTCTTATCTTCAGGGGGGCGGAAAGCTTTCTGCATTTCAAAGTAAAAACATTAGTTTATGATTTAACTTTATGTTCTATCTTCTAACTGTAAAACATTTTGGTTGCCAACTCACTGCAAATTTCATCAAATGATCAAATAGTTGTTCAAAAATTGGAGCAAATTGAGCACCCATGGACTTTGCAAATGCAGGGAGAAGATCAGAAACTGCATCCATAAGTACTTCATCATGTGCACTATCATCTTCATCAATTTCACTGTCCGATTCTTGCAGCTGACAAGCAGATTGCTCCTGGAGCAACAATGAAGTTGCATGAACAAGCTTAGGCAAGTCTGGTATCAGAAAATCTCACGTTAGCATTAGCTCAGCAAAAATAACATTAGACGATATAGGTCAAATAATTTTATGCTTACATGGCTCAAGAGTTGCATAGCCATAATCTCGAATGATGTCAGCCACATTAGTACAAGCCTGAGCAACCACTTCCTTGTCATCATCATCAACCATAGTCTTGATGAAAATATTCATCACAGTATCTGTAGAATCAATCGGACTCGATAGCTAAAATCATGACAATAACACAATAAAATAAATATTTTTCCAGACTCAGTTAATGTTCTCACCAAGAATTTCTTTTGCTTTGGCAGCCCCTTCCTGAAAAGTAAGGGTGGTGTCAATTTTGACTTTAGTAAGAAAAAGGCTTGAAACCAAAGAGCAAACATTTAAATTCAGAGAAACACATTTTATCGTATACTATTATGTGGTAGCCCTCTAAACAAGAGGTGTGTTTATGATAATATATCACACATTTTTCTAGATTTCTAGTTGAGTATTTAGCTGTACAGTAGTCTACTTGCTAGTCAGCTCCCAGAAGCTTCTACAATTGCTTACAATTGCTAGTCAGCTATTCTGGTATAGTTAGTTAGCTTCCAGAAGCTTCTACAATTGCTAGTCAGCTATTCTGGCATAATTAGCATTAGTTAATTATTTGCATTTATCTATTAGAATCATCAATTTCAGATCAAATTTACAACAAGCAACTCTTAGATTCTGTCTAAACTTCTCTCTTACTTTCTATCATTTTCTTTTACTTTCTCACGTGCTGTATCTGTAATATAATGGTAAAACTCTATACTTAAGTATGGCAAAATAAATAAAATAAAATAAAAGGGACCAAAAACAATGGTAATTAACAAATGTTCATTTTTTAAAAAGGAAAAGGTGAAATGATAAAAGAAGGAAGGGAGCAGTGATTTACATTTTGGCTTTGGAAGATTGCATGGGCTGCAGTTAAAGCATCTGCAGTTAAAATCAAACACACGTCAGCATTCAGTGATTATATTCTAAATAAAACTGAGGAATTTGAGAACACATATAACATAGAAATATGTGAATATTATATTATAAATAAAACAGAGGTATTTGAGAACACATACAACATAGAAATATGTGAATATATGAATCATCATGAATTAAAAGGTAAAGTATAATGTAGAATGGACAGTTTGCTTCCACTGATTATCTTTTTCCTTCTTTTCCTCGTTGATTTTGAATGGATATATGATATGGCATGGTTTGAATGCAAGGTTTAATGTGTTTGTATGGGATTCATGGGTCTGCATTACTAATTACTAATAAGAACAATTTTAAACATGGTAAAGTGCACTTTATGCTGAAACAACCACAAACAATTACTTTTGAAAAGTTCAAGATTCCTGCCATGCATTAAAAGCATGAAACAGACTAGGAAACAAGAGTAGGTAAAACAAATAAACATGATTTTGAAAAATAAACAAAATTAAGAAAGTAATTTTCACCTACGTTTTAAAGCAGTGATTGCCTGAAGTCTGACATCTCCATGAAAATAACCACAGTGTTTGACCAAGATTCTTAGTGTCTCCTCCAAATAGCTTAACATGATTTAAGAAATCAAATATACCTTCTAGTACTGATTATATGTCATGAAATGAATGACTAGAAAAGAAAGCAAAAAGTAATCCAGGCAAAGGATACGGAGCATAAGAGATGGTTGTATGCTGTGCAAATAAGCCAAGGGCTTGGGTTGCAGCTGCCTTTTCATCCAACACTCCAGTTCTAATACTTATATTACGAACCCTTGGCTCGTCATGAGCTTCATCGTCTGATGAAACTCCTTCAAATCCATTGGCAATATCATCATCACACTCATCAATGTCAATCGCAGAACCATCATCAAGATTGCAGGAAGAAAATGCAAGAGGCACGACATGAGGAAGATACTGTTTACCAATAAAAATTTCACTAGTAAGAGGAAGCGTGATTTTGTAATTACATTAAGTCAATAAAAACAGACCTGTGCAAAACTGTCACCCAAAATCTCGGCAACGTTGCTGAAGAATCCATGTGTGTACTCCCGAAGCTCGCTATACTCCAAACCAAACCCCTAAAAATAACAGAAAAAAATCAAATTATTCCAGGAAGAAGGTCAATTGCAAAATCAGCAACAGTGTTAGTGTGAAGATAATTACAGAAATCGCAGCTTCTATATAAGGAGGTAATATTGGTTCCATTCTCGTTTTCCCTACAGACATGGCAACCATTCCTACTAGTTCCGTTGCTCTTGCACGTGAACGGAGATCCTCGTCATTAGTTAGCACCATGAAGTTTTTCATCAACTCTAAAACCCTTTCAGCATAAGGAATGAAAGCTTGCTCTGCAGCAGAAGCAATAGAACCAATGGCAGACTGCAAGAATGATCAGGAGGAAAGTATGGATTTAAATATCAAACTATTTACCCAATAGATGTTTCATCATGATTATAATTTATAACAATCTTTATAGGATACAGAGTCCTACCATGCATGTTTCTTTTAAAATACGAGAACTGTTTTGGAGAGCTGCTAACAGCCTTCCCATCAAAGGATCTAGAAAAGGAAGGATTTCTTCACCCATGTTCTCACAAAAAGCAGCCAAAGCATAGTATGACTTTTCCTGCACAAATTAAATGAAATGATCATACAGCGTGCAGACATTTTTTTTTATATAGTAGCAGATAATCTATTATTCTATTGTATTGATAAACCATTCTCTTCTCCAATGTATACCTTTACTTCATCAGATGCATCCTCAAGAGCATTTAAAATGCAGGGAAGGACGCTCTCATAATGGGAAACAATTTCAGGCTGTAAGTACTCAGCAAATTGACCCAAAGCAAAGGAAGCCGCTCCTCTAACCATTTGTTCTGGATCCCTGAGAGCTCCCAGGACAATTTGGAGAATAGGCTCCAGCTTTTTTTTCATTTGTTCCAAACAACCTTCAGAAATGACACCCAATGCAGTAACAGATGCTTCTCGAAACTTCGGGTTTGCATTTTGACAGCTTACAGAAGCAAATTCAAAAACAGGTGGGAAAACATGTTTTGGGATGTTCAAAGCCATTGTATCGATAACTTCTGCAGCAGCTCGATCAGGTGCAAGATCATCATCTTCGTTTTCATTGGTTGATTCAGCAAGCAAAGGGCACAAAACATGTAAGATAGGGATGATCAGCTTATGTTTTTTCAAAATACTGGACTTGTACTTTGCCAGCCATGAAATAATCTGAATTGCCTGTTAGATAAAGCCAGTAACAGCAAACTAGTGAGCTAAACAAATATGAAAGCAAGAGTATAAAAAGTCACAGCGATATACTTTATGACCCTAACCAACCTGATGGCGTGTGTTAGGCTCCAAACTTTGAGTTGAGCAAACCTCAAGAGAGAACTGTACTATGGATTTGACTGAATCTCCAAGAAGAGGCGCAGGAGATTCGATCAACTCATCGAAAATTTCAAAAGCAATTATGGCAACATCTTCTTCTCCTGAGGCAAGGCACTGTCTTGATACATTTAAGATGCTTGGAATAAACTCACGAAACTTAATCTGTGCAATTATGATAAATTTAAGTTAGTAAAACTTGAATAAAATACACAATATGCAGCAGAGAAGTAAACATAATATAAGAAGCAATACACTGAATAGTTGATAACAAGCCTCTAACTGGTTTCATTGTAGGTTTACATGAATGCAATGTACATCAGAACATCAATGTTGAATTATTAATACTACCTATGGTGTGTAACATCATGAGGAAAATATTATTGCTGGGTGAAAATTCATTTGAGACAACATGTGTTGTTCTTTTGAAAAATCACTAAAGCTCACACAAGCACCCAAAAAAATGAAGCAATATACCGAGCAGTGAGCACAACATTTTGTCACTATGGCCATGTATTGACACCAATGAAGTAACTTAAATTCCTAAAAATGATGATAAACATTTTGTCACTAAAACCCTGTCTTGGCACGAATGAAGTAACTTAAATTCCTAAAAATGCTGATTATCCAAGAAATCACTCATAATGAGAAAATTTCCTACTATACTTCTTATGTCAACATATTTCTAGGCACCCTATGATAATTCCACAGCTAGCATGAACTTAACAAAAAAGAAACTTTTAGAAGACCTATGAAAGATGAAGGAGTATTTGATGCTTTAAATTTAATGCAAACTTTGTATAGTTGGAATTATTATACATTGTTTATTTTTCTTATTCTCATTCCTTTTACCTTTTTCCAATGGTTCTGTTAGAGTAAAAGATAGTTTTTTATATTCTAACAGTTCTACAAAGGGAATTCATTGCAGTAAATTAATTAATTCAATTTTACCAATACGATAGATTCAGATAGGATAAGGACAACTGTTCATTCTGTCAGTTAGCCCGTTAGTAGGTCAGTTAGAGGTGTTTGGTTAGATAGAAAAGGGGAAATCAGATAAGGGAGACTCATTCAGTACATTTGACAGTTTTAAAGTGAAAGAAGAGATCCTTTGTGAAGGGGAACCCCTAGTGGGACATTCCTTCACATTTTTTATTCAGTTTTCAATAACACAACTCTAATGGTTTGGTTCTTCCTATATGGTTTTCCATCTCTTTTTTCTGAGTTCCTAATAATCACATATTGAAATCTCTAAATGGTGAACTTATTACAGCCAACATGAAAATCCTTCACTAAATACCGTCTGCCAATGAAACTCACCAAGTCCGCTAACATGAAGAAAATAAATACGAAAATTAACAGAAACAATAAATATTTAAGGTTTTTATTATTATAGTTGCAATCACACGAATAACACAGACATACATACCACTTCATCCCCATCATGAGTGAATTCCATAAAAGATCCCACTGCCCTGGCAAAATTTGGAAAAGATCTTCGTAAGCAAAAACAGGACACTGTAATAAATAGCTGCTTTGAAGCTTGTACACAACAATTAAACCAATATTTGATTCCAACTTACTTGAGAGCAGCAACTCGAACTCGGTTGCTAGTCTCATCCTGCAAACACTTCAGTAAAAGAGCTTGCAGAGCGGCGAAATGTGGTCGAAAAGCATTCCCAATTGTTTCAGTTAAAGAACTGAAGAGAATCAATGCCACCTAATAAAATTCCAAAATCAACAAAAGCTTGGTCAAACAAACATTGTCTTCTCTAAGATCTAAATCATTCTCAAATTCCATTGCAAATATCACATAACAACACCAAATAATGAAATAACAATACAAATAGAGAATAAGATTTATAGGCGTGATTGAATTAGCTTATTTGAGCTTGCTACTAGAATAAATTCCTGAGATTAGGAAAACAGCTAATGACATGTTTTTAAACTGTTTTCAGCTTATTTTCACAAGTTCTTCAAGATAGCTTATGAAAATAGCTTATAACTTATACGAAAACAATTTAGTGTATATGTTTATTTGGTTCCACTTTTGGAGGAGCTAAAATAGATGCTAGAGGTGTAGAATTTTATTTTATTTTGACATGTTTAGTTGCTTTCGAAGAGAACTGATTTTGCCTTCAGAATTGATTCTACATGAAGCTAGGATCTGTAGCTATTGATTATACAATCAATTTTTACACTCAAATTTATAATTCAACTCAATTTTAGACAGACTCAACTTTACATAATCAATTCACTCAAAATAAATTTCTGTCGCAACAGAACCAAACATACACTTAACTTTGTTATCTTTTGCTATAGAAATAGCTTATACATGATAAGCGCTTAGGCTATAAACCGCAAATTAGCTGTTCATCCAAACAGATCCAATTAGAACATACTTAGTTATATCCTATAGTTATTCTCATCTACCTAAATATACACTAAACATGCAAAATTTACAATTGAAAATTGAGCATAAAATACAATAGAACCAAAATGAAAGCAAAACAGAAAATTATAACTAACTTCGCGATGATCTTCTTGTGGACTCTGACTACATTGAAAGAGAAACGGAAACAAATCCGGCCACTCGCCAGACGGAACAGCATACTTGGCAACAATGCTAACAACATTCGCACTGGCTTTTCTTACAGGAGGACTGCACAATCGAATTAGATTAATCAACTAACTGATAAATTAATTAAGCTAAATTGTGTTAATAATGAAGTGATTAAGTTAAGTATCAATGACCTGTGTTCCATGGTGATGCTATCAATGAGAGATTGTTTAACGAGTAGTTTGATTTGAGGAGAGAGTTTAGACCAATGACCGGTGATTTTCTTACGGAGGAGGACGGCGGAGAGTTGACGGACGTTAGGGGTTTTAGCGGTGCGGAGGTGATGAATCAAAGCGGGGACCACTTGAGGATCTTTAGCGAGACGTTTGATTTGATCTTCAGCTTGACGGCGTGCGTCGTTATCAGGCATCAAGAATTGTATCAGCAGAAGCTCCAAAGACTGCGCCATCGATAAGCCTCTTTCTGCTTCTGCTTTCTGCTTCTGCGTCTGTGTTTTTGAGGGTTTTGCTTTGATTGCACACTAAGGACTTTAGTTGAGTGAGGTTTTATATATGGGTGCCGCAAAAGAGGGAGGGTTTTGGTTCTGCTCAAGTAAAGTAAAATATACTCACTTGTGTTACCGATACTAATCTACTGTTATTATTCACGCTCGCTCGTGCCATTGTGTGGTGTGGGTGATTGAGGTATTCTTACATGGGCACAAACATAAATATATATTGTTGGTTCACAAACACATCACAACTTTTTTCCTCAAACTACTAAATCACTTTATTATCAATTTGTTTTTTATTATTAAAAAATATATATTTTAATGTGTGTGCGCTCAAACACTATTTATTTATATTTGGGTCCATAGTATAATTTCCCATGGGTGATGCTCAAATGTCTCCGTTTCTTTGTTTGTAAAATTGTACACTTAGCAGTTAGTACACTGCTACATTGCCAACAAACAAAAAGTGTACACTACTAAACTGCCAAGACCCCATCCCGGTGATACCAACAAAAAAAGTGGACACTACTAAGTCCATAAGATTTGATGCATATTAGGTATCCTTTGTGGGAAAAAAGGTAATTGAGTGCTTGGTAGGTAGAGGATTTCAAGTAAGCACTTCTTTGATTCACGGGTCACACACCTCTTAAGATTTGAAAAATGATATATAGTAATTTATAGATCATTAGTGGGTTATGTTTAAGAAATTTATGTGAGGTCGAAAATTGGAGCAATTAAGTGATTTTTAGTTAGTACTATTAAAAAAAATATAAATAGGTATTGTGTAGATGTATGATCTTCAAAAATTTATCTCTGCATCCTGGATGCTTTAATGATGGGAATAGACAGACACAGCGAGGCTTTGCAAACACCAACTTTGGTTTGGTTAAGAAAGTTTCAAGTCAAAGCTTGCGCAAGTTTTTTTTTATTTTCGTTTGAAATTTTTTAAGTGTTGAGTATGGTTAGTTAATATACTTTTTTTATTGGAATAGATAATGTACTTGTTTTTTTATTTTGATATTTTTTTATAGACAAGATAATATTCATCGAAAAATTACGTATATAAATGGATGAGTTGGAGTTCGAACCTTAGTAATGGCGTTCGACCTAACAATTGACATTTTTGTCGGTTGAGTTAAGATTTGTGAACTTTATATTATTATTTAATATCACGTTTTAGAAAATATAATCAAACAAGTAATGGGAAATATTAATGTAGACGAAAAGTAAAATTACTGGAAAGATTAACAAATTTATACTTTAATCTAAAGTATAAATCAATAATAATAATAATAATAATAATAATAATAATAATAAATGTTATCCTTTTTTACTTAACTAGGTCGGTCTGATAAATTTCAATTAATTTGTGTAGTTTTATGTAGATTTTATCTTGGTCTTTTCAACTTAGACTTTTACAAATCTTAACATCATCGTACTCAAACAAAGATTGACCAAGGTTTGATGGTTGTTTGCGGCTCTATTGGTGTTAACAACTCAACCCAAAAATGCAAAGACCATAGATGAGGAGGTGCAAAATAGGAGTTGGGTATTATCATGATTTTTGTTTTCTAAAGTAATTGATCGGGACAGAGAAAAGTTTAACTGAACATCTTGTCTCTTAACTTAATACTTTGTTTCAAAGTGGTCCTATGACTATAAAACGTCTCAATTTAGTCCCTTATCTCTGCTTCCGTCAGTCAAGTTAGTCCCATCCGTTAGTTTTTTTTGCAAAAACCGTTAACATAGCATCAAAAGGGGTTTTAGAGCAACGCATGCAAACCGAAGTGACTAAAAGACAACACCGTCGAACCCATAAAGGACATACAACCCTCATATCAAAACAATGAAGGAACAAACCGCATGAACTCTCCTTGGATACCAAGAACCAGCAAACCGTAGATCTTAAACAAAAAAAATATCAAGGGTTGTTTTGATAGAAGTAAAAACCCGAACCAACTCAAAACAACGGTTCTAGAGGTATCTGTGATTGAAAACTCACCAAGCAGACCGCAGTGGCGAAATCGGCAGGGATTGCTTTTACAGCCCCATAAAGGGGTTTCAAAGTAGTAATGTCGCAACGAAGGAAAGTAACGAACACACCACCAGACGTAGAGCTACATGGTGGCAGTTAGGGTTGGGAATAGGCCAGGCCGGCCTAAAGGGCCCTACAGCCTGGCCTGTTAAGGCCTGACCTGACCTGGCCTGTTTATTAAAAAGGCTATGTTTAGGCTTTTGAAAAAGCCTAGTTAAGTAAATAGGCCAAGCTTAGGCTATCAAAAAAGCCTACGAAGCCTAATATACAGGCCAACCTTATTATGCATGTTATTAAAATTTATTTTTTATTAATAATAAAATATAACTAATATTAAACATAAAAATAAAAAAATAACTCAAATAATCGACTTTTTAAATAGGCTTTAAGGCTTTATAGTGAAATAGGCTTTTAATGCCTTATAGTGGTAGACAAGTCATACAATGAAATAGGCTTTACGGTCTATTTAGCATATTTAGAAGTAGATGAAATGACATGTTTAAAGACTTTAATGATAAGTATGTCTGTAAATAGGCTTTCAGACCAGACCAGACTTTTAAATATGTCAGGCTAGACAAAAAAAAACAGGCCTATGAAAGGCCATAGGCCAGGCTCAAGCTTGCATATTTTTTCGTTGGCCAGACTCAGGCCTATCAAAGCCTAGTCTGGCCTGACCTATTTCAATCTTAGTGGCAGTGGTATTTGGATTTTGGAGGAAGGGAGGCGAAGATGTGACACGGTTTGGTGGTTGGAAGGGAAAGAGAGATGAGAGTATTGATTGATAACGTGAATCAAAATTTTATCGAAAAAGGACATTGTGAACCAAAAATAAAAAGAAAAAATATGCATTTAATTTTTGATTATATTAATATGGATTTGTAACACCCATTTTCTCTGTACCCTGTGTGCTTGATTTTTGTACTGGACTATTTAAAATAAAAAACATATTATTAGAGGAGGAAAATTTAGATTTGAACACAAGAGGAGATGTTACCTAAAAAATACGAGGATGCAATTCAAGCTTTTTTTTAAAGAAAAAATGTATTTTTTTTCTCCAATACACTTTACTTAAGAGGAAAGAAATTGTATGTTTTTATCATAGAAGTGATAGTAGTATTGTAATTTCTTTTTTGGTGGTGGTCGGAGTTTGAACCTCAAACTTTGTATATTTTGTCTATTGTCTATATAAATTGAGTTAAACTTACGAGGACAGTAGTAGTGTAATTTAAACACAATAAAAGTATAATTTACTTTTAATTATATACAAAATAGGACAAAACTTAGGTACAATTTCTTAGATGCTTTTCGTATGGTTCTTAACTAAATTTACTATGATTTCCTTAAATCCATAATTCTCTCAAAGTTTGTTGTCTCCAAAAAAGTTGTATTTTTAAGGAATTGTACCTAAGTTTTGTCCTACAAAATATACAAATTGCAATGCAAAGTTATTACTCCATCCGTCCCAAATTGCATGTCCCTTTTGAAAAAGATTTGTCTCAAATTATATATCGTTTTACAATATCAATGAAACATTAATGTTACTTTTCCTATTATATCATTAACTATCTATTACTCTTTCTTCCTTCAATTCTTTAATTTATCTTTCTCATACAATTTATTAAGGACAATTTTGTAAAACAACTCATAATATCTATTTCCTACACAAAATTAACTATATTTAATACGTGTGAAATATCTAAAACGTCGTACAATTTAAGACGGAGAAGTACTTTACATTTCTTAACATGTAACATGATAAAAATACCTAAAAAAAAATCCTTTAATTATTTAAGAATGAAAGACTTTTTTTTTTTAAAGATTAAGAATTCAGACAAAATGAATCTTTCCCCAGTTATCTTGTCTTCCTTCATCGCTTCAATTATCATCATCTCTGATCAAATCTTCTCTTCTCTTCTCTGTGTTAGTTAATCAAAGAAAATCCAAAAATGAGAAAACGCATCGTTTATGCGTGGGCAGTAGCTCTTTTTTGTTTCATAGTACTCATGATTGTAACCCCAGCTATTCCTCAGTCCCAAGATTACCATAATTTCGCTGATCAACGCACCTTCTTTGGTAACTAACTATCCCTGATTTCCACTCTATACTATGATTTTTGATTAAATTACTATAGAGTACTATTTCATAGTTTTTTTTTTTTTTTAATTTTTAGGTCTTCCCAATGCACTTAACGTCATCTCCAATTTCCCTTTTCTCATTATTGGTCTCATTGGACTTGTTCTTTGTCATCATGGAAATTATTTTAAGCTCAGGTATTATTCTAGTACTTCACTTAATCTGTATACACCGACAGTGTAATCTTTTTAGGTTATACAACAAACATCCAATTGGTGTGAGTTGATTGGATGCTTTTCACCGTTAGTGCATGAAAATTAATCTTTATTAATATTATGTTGTTGTTGATGATGATATTGATAATTTTTCATTTCAAAAGCTTGCAAGGTGAACTATGGGGTTGGACATGTTTCTATGTTGGTGTGGCTGCTGTTGGAATTGGATCTTCCTACTATCATCTCAAGCCAGATGATGCTAGTCTTGTCTGGGATAGGTTACCTGTGAGTTCAGTTCCTTCTGTAGTGGAAGTTATAACATAGACACTGCACACAAAATTGACACGTATAACCCTGTAATAATTTTAGAAAATGAAAGTGATTGAATGTAATCATATGTTGGGTCGTGTTGTTGTCTGATATCAACATGTGTTGGACACCGGACATACCTTCAATATGAAGGGTTGAGGATAAATAGGTTATAGGAGCAATTTCTCACTGCTAAGTAAATACCCCTTTCCTTTTGTTTTTGTCAATTTTAATTCCGAATTTGCTTTTATCATTTCAGATGACTGTTGCTTTTACGTCAATCATTGCGATATTCATCATTGAGCGAATTGATGAAAGGAAAGGAATGATCTCAATTATACCTCTTGTTTTAGCTGGTGTAATAAGTATTGTGTATTGGAGGTAAGCTCACTGCCTTTTTTTATTTTTGCGTTGTCAGCAATATTTCATTTACTTGTCTCATACTGTTATTGAAGTTCAGTCATTGTTGAAGAATCCGTATATGATTTTTTTTTCCTACCCTTGTTTGACATATTCCCTTCTTTTACAATGATAAACGAAAACTTTTGTTCTATATATGGATAAAGCATAAAACTCATTGTGAATTCTGCAAATTTATATTCCATTTATTACATGATTTATTGTGAAGAGTCACAACATAGTTCAAACTTCATAGAATCAGAATGCCAGAAGTTAGACTAGTCCTTTTTAATTGTACTTGTTCTAAGTACAATAGTTCCACCCTAGCTGCGATGTGCTTTGCCATGGTCAGTAATGTAGGTAGTCTGTAAACGTAATAACCTTTATGAGGAGCCTAACTCCGATATTTACAGAAGCCTAGACCTAGAGAAAAGCGGAACCGATTCCCTCCACGCCCCTTGCCAGCTTAGTCTGTTTCTCGCCTCTTTTCCCTCCCGAGCTATCGGCCACGTGAAAGTAGAGAGGGGAGAGTTGGTCGAAGTGGGCAGGGACTTCGGGCTTGATGCGCAAGAATCCGCTAAGGGCCACATGTGGCTTGTGGATATGGCTCCAGGATCCTAGACGTTATGCTTTGTGGGGACTACACCCTCGTGGTAGGCACGTGGTGGGTCCCCTAGTCCGTAGGATTTATTTCTTATGGCGGTAGTACATAACCCCCCAAGCACGAGGCCTGAAAGGGCGAAGTGATTGAGTAGTGCGTTCCTTATTAAGTAGCCGATCCCATGGATGATGGCACATTAATGTTATTTTTTTATTCATTTATGTGGTACCAATTTGAGGTTAAGGGCATGTTTGAGAGTTGCGTTTTGGAGGGTTTTGAAGGGGAAGATTTTGGAGGGTTAAGTCTATACATTGACATATATTCGAGATTTAAAAAAATTGAAGGAATGTCATGATAGAAGGTCATATAATATTCTAACCATCCTTTTAATTGATTTTAGAAATAATTTATAAGTTCTTTAATTTAGAACTGGAAAATAAATTTTCCCCTCTATTTTCCTCCAAAACTCAACTCCCAAACATAGCCTAAATGTAAGTACCCATCATTCAACTGAATTTTAACTCATTAAATATCACTCTTGTCTTCCATTTACCTAGGTTCTTTGATGACCTCCGTCCATATGCTTTGATTCAATTTGTACCATGCATTGCAATTCCACTCATGGCTATTTTGTTGCCTCCAATGTACACTCATTCAACTTATTGGCTCTGGGCTGCAGGTTTGTATTTGTATTATGGTATTGTTTCAGCTCAATATTAATTATAAACACCAACTGTTCTTAGATTTTCAGTAAATTCTTTTTAGGATTTTATCTTCTGGCTAAGGTGTTAGAGGCCACTGATGATGTCGTCTACAAATGGACTCATCATATTGTCAGTGGTCATACACTTAAGCACTTGTTTGCAGCAATGGTTCCTGTCTTCTTGACATTCATGCTTGCAAAGAGGAGTGTGGAACCTGAGAGGTATATGCCTGTCCCCAGCAGTAAATTGCATATGATTGATCGACTTAATTTTAACCGAGTTTGAATTGTGTGCAAGAATACTTCCTAATTATGGGAATATGTAATTAACTCAAAATGAGATGGCATCGGGCTTAGGCCGTATGTGGTTTCTAAAAAGTTGAATTAAATATGTTTTTTGTCCTGATAAAATTCACGAGTTTTCAAGTTTAGTCCATGCACAAATTTTGTTCGATTTTTTTTAGTCCTTATTTTTCTTTTTATAGAGACTAAATGCAGAGACTAAAAGCACTTAATTTTTTTATAAAAAATAATAAAAATAGGGACTAATTTTTTTATTTTTTTTTATCTAGGGACTAAACTTAAAAAGTCATCATTTTATAGGGACTAAAAACATATTCAACCCTGTAAAGTTTCAGCTTGAAAATATGAAAGTAGCATTAGTAAACTCTAGAAAGGGAACCTAGTCAGTGAGGATTTTTCCTGTTTCTCTGTCTGATTATATGGTATATCTTGATTACAAACACCTGCTTGGGGTTCCTTTTTTACATTTTGATTTTAAACTCCGATTTTCAATCAACATGTTCACTCTCAATTGGTACACATGTACTTTTTGCATTTATTTCCGTCATACTAATTTTTCCCTTTACCAGGATATATACAACTCTTGTTAGATTTCATATACTTGTCCCCGTGAGCTTAGCTCAGTTGGTAAGGACAATGCATAATATATGCAAAGGTCCGGGGTTCGAATCCCGGCCACCACCAAAAAAAAAAAGATTTCATATATTTGAACCATTAACTAAATAATATGAGAACCTGGGTTGCAATGTTGACAGCCTTGCAATATTTTTCCTCTCATGTCAATAAGAGCAAGGGGATTACACATGCATCTAGTTTAGGAATCCCAATTCATCCAACAAAGCAAACTGTTTCTATTTTGTTTCTTTGACTCAATATCCACCCATGATTGTAGCGTTTGTGGATAACTTGTTCATTTTCTTCTGCTTGTTTGGAAAGCTGATTTACGATTATAATATCATAGTTTGACTACTCTTCTTGATGTTTTCTGTTTGTTGTGGTCTACATGCAGGCAAAGTTTGTTTAAAGTATGGAGGATTTCCTGGACAAAGGTCAAAGAAGGCGACTCCAATGTTGAGAGCTACACTTACTCAAGAGTGGAGGTTGAAGAACCACAGTAATGTCTGTCTACTTTCCTATGAACCACAAAGAAATGCTTATACTGGATTACAGAATATCTATAATACTTGATCTTGGACTGAGTAAAAAAACCACAGTAAGCTAACTTTCATACAAAATTAACTGTAATTAGCTTACAGTTTGTATAGTTCCTAATCCTTATCATATAGCAAGGACCTTTTAAGATTTGAATGTGAAGCGTTGTCTAGTGCAATACTGGTATTCGTCCACCTGTATCGTACACTTGTAGTGCTTGTGGGCACGAGAAATCGTTCCAACTATTTCAATGATTCGTTAGACCGTGTTTACAGAACTCACAGGCTTTAACTTCTAAGGTAAATATGTTAGGACATTCCTGATATCCTGCTGCGCTTATCACAATAACTTGAAGGTGATATGAGGTTAATATTAATCGTAACCAAAAAGATAGAAGAAGAGCAAGAATGTATAATGAAAAAGAAATTATCAATCATCAAGTGCACATTTTAATTTTAAACGTATCTCCTCTCAATAGATAGAATTATTAATTTAGATATCGTTATTTAAAATGAAAGCAAAACAGCAACAAATGGGGTTCCTACAAGCTAAGGAAAGACGCTTCTAAAAGGTGGTTGGGCAGTGTCAACTACCTGCTACAACTGTTCATATAGTCACTCAATTTGAAACACATTTGAACTGAAGTAAAATATCTTTTTAGATAAAGCTTAAAAATAGTTTTGGGTTTTACTCATCCGACTCATATAGCATGTGTTTGGAAAAGTTGAGTTTTGCGGTGAGAACATGAGCTAAGCTACCACTCTAGTCTGTACCTTTTCAAATCAACGGCGAAATGTGCCTTGGGGTGTGAGATTGGCCATCGCAACATGGTTCCAAAGAAACTGCAAATCAGCAAATGAGGTGGACATGATTTCCGTCGGTGAGTTTGTCTTATTGCCCGTAAATCTTAATTTTTACACTTATTATAAATCTTATTTAGCATGTTCTTGGAACCAAGTTCACAAGCCAACCAACATACGTCCAATCCATGGTCATTACAAATAGTTTTTGTAGTGGAGTGCATTTCACTTGGAAAACATTTCCAAGCACTTAGTTAGAAGCTTCCTAGTAGCAGACAACATCTATAGAATGATTTCACTATTTATGCGACATGATTTAGATAAGACGTATTTTGGATTATTGTTAGATATTATCAAGATTTGTATATTGAATTTGATTATTAATGAAATCTTATGTTTGAAATGTTGGATATAAAATTACTTACTTTTTAGGCCCTTTGATGACCATTCTTGTGTTTATGAAATATTTATGTGAACTAGGGAATATGAAGGCATGTATTTTTTTATAGTTTGGAATTGTATTGGCCGACGGTGTACCATCATTGCATGCCAACCATGAATTCTGGTTGTGACATTTAGATAGTGTACTGTTATTACCGATTAGGGAGTGCCCTCCAATTTGGTTTTAAAAAAATAAATAGGAGAGCAACTGTACATAACTAACATTGGGCACTTCTTTCTTTTCACTTTGACTTGTTGTCATTTATTCAGAAAAACTTTAATTTTGCTGCACAAAAAAAAAATGAAGCTCTAAAATCTGGAAAGAGTAGTGTTCAATGTAATGAGATTTTTTTTTGACATCCTGAAGCCGAAACGGTGATGAATTTAAACCCCCACTCTTTTATTGTACCTTTTTTTGTGGACACAATTAGCATTATAGTTTTGAAGAAGTGGGGTTAGAATTTAGATTGTTGATTAGTTAGTTATTTAGTTTGTTAATGCATTGAAGTCTATGCAAATAGAGTTTCTTGTGTCACATTTTACCATATTTTATTAAAATGATTTCATTTGATAAGCTCTATATAAATAGAGCTTTGTTTGTCACTTTACCATATTTTATTAAAACTAATTCATTTGAGTTTTACACACGCTCAAACATTGAAAGGTCCCTTTCTCCTTTTATCTCAAATCTTATACCTGAATCCCATGTTGCTTCAATCACTTCAGTTGTTTTTCGGTATAAGACAACAACCTTCCTACAAGGCAAGGTTGCAGCTTCTGATAAATGCTTCAATGATGGCTCTATTGCACTTCCTAGTTTTTTGACTCCTATCCTGATCATGTTCTTGGTGATCCCTTTTTCTCTTTGCCACACTGGAACTTAGATTTGCTTAGTATCTCTCTCACGTAGATGATTGGATATGTTTAGTTCTTGGTTTTTATCTGATACAATGTTATACGAGGGACTCATGATTAGATTTCCTTATCCTCGGTTAGTGAGTTTATGGGTGCTATTAGTTAGGAGGATAAAAGTTGGTTGTTTAGATTAGCTAGTTAGTTTGTTAATACAATAAAAACTCTATAAATGGAGTTTCTTGTCTCCCATTACACCATTTTTATTAAAATGGTTTTGTTTGAGTTTCACTACTCTTCCTTAAGCTTGCTAAGCTCCCTTCTCATTTTCCCCAGAAATCCTTTGATTCTCAACAAAAGCACTCATAGTATTCTATGAGCAAGTGGGTAATTTGATTTTGGAGAATGAAGGCCTCTTGGTTCTTTCTTGTACTGGCTCATCGTCACACCGAGAAGGCATCATTTATTCCTTTCAATGTCAATAGTCACTACTAAAAAAACAAAAATTAGTGAGGGATATTTAGTGAGGGAAAACGTGAAATCCCTCTCTAATTCCGTCACTAAATTTTGCGACTAAGGAATTTGTGAGGAATTTCATTTTTTCCGTCACTAATTTCCCTCGCTAATTTTGCTTTTTCTAGTAGTGAGTACTAATATATTCTATATTTATGGTCCAAGTTCATAAGTGGAACAAAACAAAAGCACCATGGTCCAAATCAAGCTAGTGACAAATTGACAACCATAGTGGAAATAATGCCCCATTGTCTCACCAAAATCTATGGATTTATGTATACAAATTATCATTATTTTTGAGAAAAAAACTAAGTTTAGATGAGTTGAATCCCGAGTTGACTATGCAGACCTTAAGATTTAAAGAACGTTGACAAAAAAGACTTACAATTTACCTACCAACGAGGTCTTCACGCGGGTGCGATAGTTTCATGTCTTGGCAGCATATGACTCAACTACTTACATTCTCATTATTTCTCTCCTTTTCTCATATCGTATCACCTCTTCAGGTGTACAGATGAGTTTTTTCCTCTTCTAATTTGCACCAAAACTAGGCTTGTCTAAAGGTACATTATCAACCACCAAAATATCTTTCATCATACTCTTGTTAGAATTTGCCAAAACAAATTCACAAACTTCTCTATTTCAAAACAAAATTGAGACATTTCCATTAAATGTTTATTGAATTAAAATGGACTATTTTTTTTTTGTTGGATTTTACAATGTACACTAGGGCCTTTTATGTTTCACTCAATGTTGTAGATGATGCCAGAGGGTAAGAGTAAGGGATGAGAAGAAATTTAGTCACTAGAACCCTTTTCGGAACCAATATGCTTTGGACCTAAATACAAATGATAGATTAGTGAGACGTATTTTAATAAGTGAATTTCACCGGTTATCCACTTATATCTATTTTTCTCATAAGTTGACGGTAAATGAACGATCGATAAATAGGGTAACCCCTCAACGAATATCCCTTCCGTTCAACTGGTCAAAGTACGGTCTCTATGCCTCTAGGAACAGATCTAGTTTCTTCAATCTCCCCACCGATTCTTACTCTGGATTTACCAAGAGCTTTCTGGTGCACATGTTCCTTATTTGAGGCAAGAGAACACAATATACTTGCAACTTAGAATTGGGTCATTAAGTAGTAATTTTGCCTAGAAAAAAGTCTTTAAAATATCGTTTTCAGTAAAAGGATGCCCTATCTATTTCCAGTGTATATGGCAAGATCTGAGCACAAAGAAAATATGCTACACAGTACAGCATTAGTTTATATGCCTTTTGAAGTTGGAGGAAGGTCCCAAACAAAGTGGACAACTTTAAATATGTCTACTGTCATTTTTTTTTTCTATGGTGGGGAAATCATATGTCTAATGTCATTGTTGTTGGATATAGTCGTCGTCTTATCAGAATTAAAAGGACCAATACTTACGTGACAAACTTTTATTCATGCAACCCACTTTAAAGAAATATTTAGGACCACCTCAAAAACCCTTTTGTTTTTTTGGTATTTTTTTCCACACAAAAAAGTCCTTTTGTTTTACCATTGATTGATGGTGAATGTACAATGCTGTCCCTTTTTATGATACAGAAGCACATAAATTCAACAAATTAGCATATATGAATTAAATTAAAAGAATCACTAAGATCCTATAATAATTATGATTTTTATACCAAAGCTGTGGTTTGAAATGATTCTCGCTTCTCAACTTTTCACATAAATTCTCCTGTCAAAAGAAACTTTTCATAAATTCTCTCATCTTTGTAATTGTGAACAAGTTTACCCTTGCATGTGGACCAAGAAATAGAAGTCAATCCTACTTGTACCTTAGTTTATTTTATTTTTTAAATAAAAAAATCTCGACCTTAGTTTTTCCATTTTATATTAAAAAAAAATTGACATATTTATTACATGGATACTAATTAGTTTTTTTCTTCTTTCTAACTCATCATAATTAGAGTTTTTGAGCGCTCAAAACTTCCCCACATCCTAGGCTATTTGGATCGACTTCAAGACTAATTTTCAAGTCGACAACGACTTAAATGAACAACTTTAAAAATCGAATTTAGATTTGTTTTCATCGGTTACGTTATCAACTCTTTGGTAGATACTAGTTTTCTTTCGGACATGAACTGCTCATAACACATATAATTAACACTGCTGATACACGGAGTCACGGGTTTAAATTTAGAAGATTACGATTTCAAATCTCATCGTGGCATGGCATGGCATAAGGTCTTATCCATACCATACCATATACCATACTATACGGATCGAGTGAGTATTAATGTGACACCCTGCCCAAATTCCATCAGACACCCTTATCCAACGCTAACTCATTCTTTTTGTATTTTATGAATTTAGTGGCGAATAACATTATCCTCGATGGATATATATACTACTCTGTAATTTCTTTTCTCCATGCGTACTTCATAGCCTTTTTTCCTTTTAAGACCATGTACTTAACAAACAATTAACGAATACTCTTATGGTGGAGGAAAAAAATAGGTACATATTGAAGAGATATGTTTTATGAAACACTCTCTTTCTACGGGACATGTGATTTTTTTTTTAATATTTGAATATTAAAATGTAATGATATAGAGTTATTTCGTTTAAGAAATTTGTATGAGATGCTAGGTTGAAGAGATTAAATGCATATTAAGTATTTTTTTTTTGAAGGACAATGCATATTAAGTATTGTTACTAAAAAATTATAAAGAAGTTATATGCATAGGTGATCTATTGAAGTATCCAAAAATATATATCTCCATTGCGAATGCTATAGCCTATAAGGATGGTAAAACATAGTAGTCTAGTTTTGGTCCTTCACAATTAATCCGTCTAAAGTGGGGTAGGGCGACTGGGCCAACTGACGTGGCTGTGTTGAAATTTTCACCCGACCTTATTACTCCTTGATGAATTGACTTGTAATTTTCTGTTTTCTTTTTAATTTCATTTACTATTTATAAAAAATAAAATAACACTGGTAACTAAAATTTGACACATGCAATTTAAAAAAATATTATACTTGATAGATAAATTTCAAAAAATAATAATATTAAAATTATATTTTATATTTATCTTCATAAAAAAAAATCGATTACAATCAAAAAAAATTAAACTTAAATAAATATATTTCAATCAAACAAAAATCAAATCATATTTGAAATTTGAAATGTAGTTATGGGAGATTTTTAATTATTTTTTTGGTTAAGAGAGATTTAATTTTTTTTATTTTGACTTGCATTGCTTTTTGTGTGTATTTGATTTTCATTTCAGTAACTATTTTTATATTATATACCTAATTTTTATTTTTAAGAAATAAGTTTATATATTATACCCCTTCAAAAAAAAAGTTTATATATTATATGTTTTGTAATGAGAGATTTATAATTTACTATTTTGATTTGTATTTTTTTATGTTGTATTTGATTTATATTTCAATAGCTATTATTATATTATATATTTATATTAAATAATTAGTTTTATGATATTATTTTATATAATGTTTTATAATGAAAGATTTTTCATATATTGTTATTGACGCATAATTTCTGTGTGTAATATATTATGTGGAAGATTTTATAATGATGTATACAATTTCAAAACAAGGTATTGTTCTAGAAAATTATAAGATATATAAATTTAATGAATAAGATTTAATTAAATTTGATTGACTTATTTTTTAAATTAAAAAATAAAAACAGTAAAAAATTAAAAAGTAGCTGAATTATTAACTTGTTGAATGCTTTAGAGTCAAACACAAGACATGTAATTAATTACATAAACCATATGTCTCAGTGAGTATGACTTATTTGGTAGTGACAACGTATTATATGTGTAGGGGTTAGGACTCGAATTCCAAACGCCCTATTTATTTATTTATCTTTAATGGATGAATATTTAACTAATAGATTATTTGATAAAAAAATAAATTACATAAACCATCTTTTATATAATAGACATCACATTAGCATCTAGCTCGTATAGTTAAGAGATCGAGTGTGATGTTGTATTAAGTTGGAAGTTTTAATATTGTCCAAAACTCTAGACAATTTGGACGCATAAGACATGCCTTTAATTCTTTTATTTCAAGCAACGTGAGACTTATTCTCTTCTGGCACACAGAGTTTAGAACTATTAATATCAAATTTCCAACAACACTATCTTCACATATTATGTGTTTTTAACAAATCCAAAAATTTAAAAGCTACAAAAAAAAAGAGAGAAACTGTCTTTTTTCTTATATTGCTTGTAAACATGCCAAGACATAACACAACGGCAAGAATTCTAGAAATGCACACGGATTCATGAATCATGATACATATTCCTTACCTTTTTAATTTTAACCACAATAATTTGCAACTGCTTTTGAGTTCACACCTTTTGTAATTTGTACTACTAGTTTTTCATGTGTTTTAGCCAGTCAAGTAGTCGACAAAATAATGTAACATCTGAAAATGATGTTGCAATTATATGAGAGAGGAATGGACACGAGTCACGCTAAAATGTACCATAGACAAAACCCATATCTTGAACATAATACACACCTTTTCTACTCTCTCTTTTATTAAAAAATGGTAAATGTTATTTAATTAAAATAAAACTAATGACTCATTTACATAGTATAGTATTTCATGGACTCCACTCTTCTTTAAATTGGTTTTATTATATAATATAGTATAACATATATATAACATTTTAACACAAAAAAGAAAACATATATATAACATTTAGTCAAAATATATAACATATATAACACAATCAATCAATTATAGCTTTAATTCTAACTACCAACTATATATTCAAAACCACATTTATCATATTCATTGGGTCACTATATACCTCATTAGTGCTACATATAGGAGCGCACAATAATATCATCATGAAATCATGCTCCTTGTGTTGAGCTTGCCCTTTCTTTCTTTTCTCCTTTAACCAATATTAATTATTCTTCATCATTATTTTAGGATCTATTCTCGAACTTCTTAGTTCTCTCCATTTCCCTCATTCACCAAGAATAATGGAGAGCAATTTCAGTTCATATAATCCTCACGACTTGGCCTCTAGCTTGAAGAGAAAGCACCATGATGCTGGACATGATCATGATGTTAAAGAAGATTATTATACATCATCTTCATCTTTCAATCTAAGGAATGTTTCAAAGCTCATTCTTCCACCACTTGGTGTTTCAAAACAGAATTCAGTTTGCTCAAAAGGTTGGATCATATCCCCAATGGATTCTAGATACAGGTAGAGCTTCAGACCAACTTAATCTTTCCAACTCCTTTGGCTCTTAATATTATACCTAATTTTATATTGATTCCTTTTAGGACTTCCCTTTGAGGTAAATACTTAAATGTAATTAGTGTATGTTTGGATTTACAGTAAATTTGACTCAATCTCAACGATAATTTAACAAAAAACTTAGGTTTCGAAGTTATTTTTTTTATTTAACTACTAGTATTAATTAATTTTATTACTATTATTTTTTATATCCCTCATAGTATATAAAGTTTACTCACTAATGTTGCTACTAGAATTAATTGAGTAAAAAACTAATCAATTATGTGAAAGCATTTAATATTTATTTTAGTATTGTTTACTATTATAAAAACTATTTAATTTAGCTTAAAAGACCCTAATGTTTTTGTAATAATTTTTAAAGAGTCATTTCAAGTTTCAAAATTGTTTTTGTCTCTAAATTTGTTAAACCCGGTCATGACAAAAAGTACATACTCTTTTAAATTTTAACAAAATTAATGTGTTATTGTGATTTCGTCAAATTCAATGTGATTGAAAATATTCAGATGATTAATTGGTTGCAACAAATAAATTTATTGAGAGTAAATTAAAGTAATTTTTTGTGCAGGTGTTGGGAGAGTTTTATGGTTATTTTGGTAGCTTATTCTGCATGGGTTTATCCCTTTGAAGTTGCATTCATGCACTCTTCTCCAAATAGGAAACTCTATATTGTGGACAATATTGTTGATCTTTTCTTCGCAGTTGATATTGTTTTGACATTCTTCGTCGCATACGTAGATGGAACAACTCATCTACTTGTCAGAGATTCCAAAAAAATTGTTGTCAGGTAATTTCTAAACCACTTATTAATTAGTTTTTCCATTCAAACTTTATACTAATTAATTTTCTACTTTTGTCTTTATATTGAGAAAATAAGAAAGAAATCAATTTATTTAGCAATCTAAAATAATGGATGCTTTCTTAATTCTTAATTAATTATTGTATAGTGGACGCAAATTAGAAGACTATGAAAAAATGATGAGAACAATATATATTTTTTTTTTAAAAACAAATAATTTCATATTTTACTTTTTTTTTTTGGGTACAATACTTTATTATTCTAAACCACTTATTTATTCTATTTAGCAATCTAGAAATATTTATGTAGCACCTAAAATAATGGGTACTTTGCAAACTATTGTATAGTATACGCCAATTAGAAAAAGTGTTGAGAACAATTTAATATTTTATTATTTAAAATAATTGAATCTAAGTGGTATGTAAAGTGTGAAAGTAGTAATATTTGTAATGAAAAAGGATCAAAAGCTCCATTCCCGAATATAATAATATCTCACATTCTCTTATCAGAAAGAACTTGATTTGTTATTATCATTCTTTCTCTAACTCATGCGTGGATTATACTTATTCATTTTTCCAAATTCCAAATTCTTATTCCGGGATAGGCTAAACATTAGGGCCTAATTTGAACCTAAGTTTGATAACTTTGATATGTGTTAGACCAACTATTCAGGTGTTGATTTTGAATAATCTAATCCAACCCGAAAAATGTCTTAGCCGTAATAATGATTAATTAATGATGGTTGGTGTAGGAGTATTAAATTTTAGCCTAATTATAATTATAAATAAGATAAAATAATGAACACCTTGTTTCAAAAAAAAAAAAAAAAAATAATAAACATCTGGTCTATGTTTAACCACGAGACTAGATATGGGCCAGGATCCAAATTTCTGAAAACAGCGTTTCTCTTTTAGACTCCTCAATATCTCTTAGGCCCCCTAAATATATATTCCATGATTATCTAATAGATGTACGTTTTTTTAAACATACATCCAATAGATGTGTATTTGTGGGGTCTTAAAGATATCGGAGGGTCTAAAGAGAAACATTGAAACAAATCAGTGGGTACTAGAAAGTGAAATCGGGCCAGCCCATTTCAATGATAGGGTCCAGCAATTTAAAGCAATCAGGATGGGAAATTGTGTCCACCAATTTTGCTTAGTCTTCTGATTTATCGGACAGTAATTTATGATCGCACAAAACATATTAAAAGATACAATTCGATCAATTTTTTTATCAAAAACTATCTTCTGATTGACTTATTTTAATGAATGGCCAATCCAAAAGATTCACATAGCAACTAACATGAGGATGATCCATAAATGTCATAGCTTCCATCCAAAAATAGTTGTTACACCCATGTGAGAAATGAAAAGGATAGACTTAAATTAAACAATTATACAAATAAAGAAAATTAAGAATGATTTTGTATATTTTAGGGGAAGAATGGTTTTGCATAACACATAAGAAGCCTTGCATAGCCTGGTCACAAATATTTGGACGCACCATTTTTTGGGTGTAAACCAGGTATCCTCTGCGCGCAACTGCAGAGACTAATCCCTCGAGCATTGTGGGACTCAAATGGGCGGCAAGTTCTCCCTAAGAGTTTTAACGCTGATGCATGCCCAAGACTGGATTCGAACACAGGACCTTGATTAAGTTAGAAGAGACCCGTTCCAACTCATCTAAGCGTTTTTGGGTATTTGGATGCACCATTTGAGTGCACACACAAAAATACATATTATTTAATGATTTTAAAAATATATATTATGTAATTTCTTTCCTATACTTTTTTCATTGTTGTACGTGTGCCTAAATAAAGTGTTCAAATACTTGTGTATTTTGCAATAACACCAATGTCATGTTAAGTCATTGAGTGACATCATTCTTGCTGTAACAACTTGAATAAATGGTTAAAAGTTCGAGTTGTAAGAGATCCCGACACTTTAACTGTGTATTAAAAACAAACATGATATAATAAGCATTAAATCACATTGTTAACAAGATGTTGTTAGTAATGTTGAGACAGGTACTTGTCAACATGGTTCATAATGGATGTGGCATCAACTATACCATATGAAGCAATAGGGTACTTTTTAACTGGTAAACACAAATTGAGTCTGCCTTACTACCTCTTAGGAATGCTCAGATTTTGGAGAATCAGACGTGTCAAGCAATTCTTCACAAGGTTCTTAATCTTTCTTTTTCTAATTAATTATCTACTTTACCATATGAATGTGTGTTAAAATTGATTTATTTTCTTTGCCAGGCTTGAGAAAGACATCAGGTTCAGCTATTTCTGGGTTAGATGTGCCAGGCTTCTTTCTGTATGTCACATTTCATTTCATTCTAATTTCAAAAATATGTATATTTGTTTCGTAAGAAAATAACGGTTATAAACTAGTTGATAGCTGATAACGAATAAGTTAGCTGGTTAAATTTAAAGTATTTGGAAAAGTTAACGATTGAATTAGTCGATAAATATATTGAAACAATTATATTATTATAATATTGAAAATTATGGTGTAGGTAACACTATTTTCAGTTCATTGTGCTGGGTGCCTCTATTACATGCTAGCTGATATGTACCCTCATGAAGGAAAGACATGGATTGGAGCTGTGATTCCAAACTTCAGAGAGACAAGCCCTCGGATTAGATATATTTCAGCTATTTATTGGTCCATCACTACCATGACAACTGTTGGTTATGGTGATCTTCATGCTGTCAACACCATGGAAATGATTTTCATTATTTTCTACATGCTCTTCAACCTTGGCCTAACTGCTTACTTGATTGGTAACATGACAAATCTTGTTGTTGAAGGAACTCGACGTACCATGGAATTTGTAAGTATTACTTTACCAATACTTCACAGTATCATTTATGCTTTTCATTTTGTTTTCTGTCGCAAGAAATTCATGACAAAATTGTCTACTAATGCATGTGATTTTGGTGCAGAGAAACAGCATTGAAGCAGCATCAAACTTTGTGTGCCGAAATCGGTTGCCTCCAAGGTTAAAAGAGCAGATCCTGGCCTACATGTGTTTGAGATTTAAGGCAGAGAGCTTGAATCAACATCAACTAATTGAACAGCTACCAAAGTCAATATGCAAAGGCATTTGTCAGCATTTGTTTTTTCCAACTGTTGTGAAAGTCTATCTCTTCAAAGGCGTCTCAAAAGAAATCCTTTTGTCCCTAGTAAGAGATTAAAATTTTAATTTTCACACTTCTATATGGACCAACAACTTAATTAAGCGCTTGCATATAAACTACTTATAGGCATGTCATAAGTTGTTAGTTTCCATATTCTCTCGCAAACAGACTCACATGTGTTTATGCCAATAGACATGATCAAATAATAAGCCAATTCAAACACTCACTAAATTGTGAATGTGTTATAGGTTGCAAAAATGAAGGCAGAGTACATACCACCTAAAGAGGATGTAATCATGCAAAATGAATCACCAGATGATGTTTACATTATAGTGTCGGGAGAAGTAGAGATCATTGATAGTGTTATAGAGAAAGAGAGAATTTTAGGCACTCTAACAACAGGAGACATGTTTGGAGAAGTTGGTGCACTTTGTTGTAGGCCTCAGAGTTTCACATACAGAACCAAGACTCTAACACAGCTTCTGAGGCTGAAAACCAATAATCTTATAGAAGCAATGCAGATTAAAAAAGAAGACAATATACTAATACTAAAAAATTTCCTTCAGGTTGGTTACTGTCTTGGCTAGTGTGTAATTATTTATTATTAGTCATAATGCTTATTATGATTTCCATTCTAAAGCTTATACATCACAATGTGTCATACAATTGCAGCATTTCAAGCAGCTTAAGGATTTGAGTATCAAAGATTTAATGGTGGAAAATGTGGAGGAAGATGATCCTAACATGGCTGTGAATTTGTTAACTGTGGCCAGCACGGGCAATGCTGCTTTTCTCGAGGAGCTTCTAAGAGCTGGTTTGGATCCCGACATTGGAGACTCAAAAGAAAAAACTCCATTGGTATGCCCATGTCTAATAATCATGATCTTGTTCATTCCTTTTATATTTCTTAAATCAAATAAATCATCTAACCTTTTAAACATGTTCCTTTGTATATATCACCGATACATCAGACCGATGGTGTGTTCAGTGCCCTACACATGTGACGGTGTGAGTGTCCTACACCGACATGACACTGATACATATGGTCGCGTTCAATTACTTTCATTCTCTTAAATTATTAGGAATGTCTACGCTTAGTGTTGTGTCTGGTGTTCGTGTCTGTGGCCGTGCTTCTTAGATTATATTTCCTTTAATATAGTTTTAACTTTTGATCATAACAATTGGTCTTTTTGCAGCACATAGCTGCATCAAATGGGCATGAAGAGTGTGTTAAAGTCTTGCTTAAGCATACATGCAACATACATATAAAAGGTATCCTTTAACTTAAGACATATTTTTCTATGATTTCCTTTTTATAAGGTTTATATTTAACTTAACAATAATTGGCAGATATGAATGGTGACACTGCACTATGGTATGCTATAGCATCAAAACATCACTCAATATTCAGAATCCTCTATCAGCTATCTGCTCTTTCTGATCCATACACAGCAGGCAATCTCCTATGTACAGCAGCAAAAAGAAATGATATAACAGTGATGAATGAGCTCTTAAAGCAAGGATTAAACATTGACTCGAAAGATCGACATGGCATGACAGCTATCCAAATTGCTATGGCAGAAAATCATGTGGACATGGTTCAGTTGCTTGTCATGAATGGCGCAGATGTTACTGATGTACATGTTCATGAATTTTCTGCATCCATCTTAAATGAAATCCTGCAGAAACGCGAAATCGGACATCTAATTAATGTGAGTGAGGTGATGCCTAGTGAGTTTGTATTGAAGGTGAAAAATCATGAAGAACAGAAGCAGATTTGGGGAAGATATAATGGACTAGAGTGTCCAAGAGTAAGCATATATAGAGGTCACCCTGTAGTGAGAAGAGAAAGAGGTTTCATTGAAGCTGGAAAGTTAATAAGGTTGCCTGATTCATTAGAGAAGCTCAAAACTATTGCAGGTAAAATTTCAAATTATCCATAAGTTAGTAATGATATTATTATTATAATTACTACTAAAAAAAAACAAAATCTATATGTTATTGTGTACATTGAGAAAGAAAAAAAATGCAGGTCTTAGTATCCTGATATATGATTTTATTTGTGTACAATAGGTGAAAAATTTGGGTTTGATGCAAAAGATACAATGGTGACAAATGAAGAAGGAGCAGAAATAGATTGTATTGATGTGATCAGAGATAATGACAAACTTTTTTTTGTTGAAGAGGCTATTGATGCATAATGTCAATTGTAAATACATAATCTTGCACAATAGAATTATGTGTCTTTTTTGTTTTTCATTGTTGGTTATTTAGTTAACTTTTTTCTTTTGTCACAAGGAAGTGGTTTGCTTGTTTTATAAAAAAAAATTATTAACTCTACTTTTAATCTCTCTGTAATGGCTAATATTCATTGTAATCCCCAAAGTTCAATTTTTTTTTAAACATTCTTCTATATTAAATTCTTCCTAATCAAAATTTGAAATCTTGCTGCAAATTCAAAAAAACGCATTTCGTCTTTCTTTAAACATCATAATATCGTACATTACAAAATGAGCAATGATATGTAGACACCTCTAATTTGCGTGCATGCAGGAAATAACCCAAAAGTCTTGAGTAGTGAGGGCAACACACGCACGCACCCACCCACACACATGCGCACGTGCACACGCACACTACTTTAATTTTGAAAACATAAATATACATCATAATTCTTTCCAAAAAAATATATACTTCATAATTGTTCTCTTGCGATTCTGCGGTCGGTTTTTATTAATATTCATTGTGGTCTTATGGAGAAATCTCTTTCAACAATTATAGTTGTCACACACACACATATGTATATATATAACTCTAAAAGCAAACAAGCGAGGGAATTGCACTCTTAACGGTGCTCCTCCCACCCAATTGTCTAACCAGAAGTAAGTACTACTCCCTCCACCCACAACCCTACGAACATTATCTTCAAACCAACTCTCCACCCCCACACCAACACCACAGGGAATGTCAGACAACATTCTCCACCAAACATAGCTATCTCTCCCTCCCTCAACCGCCCCTTCCTCCCCGTACCTCGCCTTTAAGACTCGATACCACAGTCCCTCCTTGTCAACCAACATCTGCCAACACCACTTCCCTAACAAGGCTACATTAAATTCCCTCAACCTCCTAACACCTAGCCCACCCTCCTCCTTCGGTAAACAAACAGTATCACAAGCAACCCACACAATTTTCCTAACATCCTCACCACCACCCCCAAAAAAAATTTAAAATTGATTCAATGGAAGAAATTATACATGTGGGGGCCTTGAAGAAGGAAAGAAAATAAACCAGTAAGGATGACATGACAGATTTGAGAAGAATCAGACGGCCACCAAACGACAAGAATTTGCTTTTTCAGTTCGACAATCTTGATTTAATACTGTTCAAAATCGGTCTCCAAAAGTCAAGTCTACAAGGATCCCTTCCTATAGGCAACCCCAAGTACACAAAAGGAAAAACCCCAACGCGAAAATTCATAACCAATGCGGCCTCAGACAACCAAGAATCAGGCACATTGATTCCCGTTAGCAAACTCTTATGGAAGTTCACTCTTAAACCAAATAGCTGCTCAAAAATTAACAAGACAGCCCGCATAGACCGCACATTCAGCCAACTTTTTTCACCGACTATTAATGCGTCATCGGCAAATTGAAGGTGCGATAAACACATGTCATTACCACACCCCACTTTATAACCTTGAAACAGCCCCGCTTCCACCAACGCCAACATAAACACATTAAAACCTTCTGCTGCCAATAAAAATAGAAACGGGGAAAGTGGATCACCCTGGCGTAACCCATGTTCAATACAAAATTCATTCGTAGGGCTCCCATTCACCAGCACCGAAGCTGTAGCTGTTCCAACGCATTCAGACATCTACTTTCGCCAAAGAGTCAAAAAATTCATTTTCTGCATAACCTCATCCAAGTACCGTAAATCCACTGAATCATACACTTTCTCAAAGTCTACCTTAAAAAGCAACATTTCCTTTTTAAGACGACGAGCCTCGTCCACTGCCTCATTCACCACCAAAATTCCATCCAGAATATGTTTGCCTCTGACAAACGCTGACTGAGAATCAGAGACTACACTTCCAATAACAAGCCGCAGACGATTATCAAGAATCTTGGCTAGCACCTTATACATGCAACACACCAACGATATCGGGCGAAAATCATTCAACCGTTGAGGGCTCGACACCTTTGGAATTAAAGCAATAAACATTGCATTAATCCCCTTTGTGAGTCTACCATTTCGATGGAATTCAGAAATATAACGCATAAAATCCTCTTTCATAATCGGCCAGAATTGATTAATAAAACCAAAGTTAATGTCGTCCGGCCCCGGACTCTTGTAGCTATCACAATCCCATACTGCTTGTTTTACCTCGTCTGCTGAAAAAGGCCGAATGAGATTACCCGCCTCAGGCACCGATAATTGACGAAACCACATATTCTCCACCCCGGGCCGCATTACATTAGCTTTTCGAAAATGGGATGCAAAAGAAGTATATACCATGCCTCTAATGTTGTGAACACCTTCAATCTGAATACCATCAACCTGTAACAACTGGATCACATTGTGACAACGTCTAGAAGACATGATACCATTAAAAAAAATTGTATTAGCGTCTCCTTCTTGTAACCATTTTAACCTCGCTTGCTGCCAACACACATTCGTCTGAATGCGCGACAAAGAATGCAAATTGACTGAAAGATCATGGATCTCGATTATTTCTTCTTCATCAAGAACAAATGTCTCCCCTTTAATGTCGAGAGTCGACATCCTCTCCTTTAACAACCCACATCTAGAAACCAAGTTTTGAGAATGATTATGGTGCCACTCTTTCAAGCTTCCTTTTAAAATTTTGATCTTTTCTTTCAACACGTAAGCACCCCACCCCTGAACGTTGTAAGAAGCCCATTTATCACGCACATATGACTCATAACCAGGTAAATCTGCCCAACATTTTAACATACGGAATGGTCGAGGACCCCAATAGTTTTCATCCACATACAAAACCTAAGGGACAAGATCGGAGAGGCCCCTTTGGTTAGCCAGCTGAATACTATTTGGCCACAAATCACACCATGAAGGAGAAAGCAAAAACCTATCCAGGCGACTCATGGAAAACCCATCACCGATACCAGGTAAAAAGTCTACCATAAATCGACAAATCAACGAAAGACCCATCTTCAATGAACTTATTAAAAATATCTGATTCATGTTGACAGAACATCGAGCCACACCCCATCCTCTCATCCATGGATCGAATAGAATTGAAATCTCTGCATATACAAAGATTGACATCTCCATTATTCAACGCAAAATTCAATAGTTGATCCCATAATACCTGCTTCATCGACGAATCGCAAGGAACATAAACATTTGCAATTACGAACTCTTGATTAGTTTGTAAAACACTACCTCTGATTATCAAGACATGCGGAAACCTAGTCGTCGACCACACCTGAACCACATCACAATCCCATACCGTCAATAAACCCCCTGAAGCTCCATTAGAAGGTTGAAAAGAGTAACCCATCGAGGAGTTACCCCAAATAGCCTTCGCAGACATGTCATCCACCAAGCACAATTTAGTCTCTTGTAAACATAAAACAAATGGTTTTTTTATCAAACACCAACTTATTTACTTTGTTCCTCTTCTCAAACCCTCTTAACCCCCTAACATTGTATGAAATAATCTTCATTGTAAACACACTCCACCCCAATACAAACTCTGACACACCAACACCTAGCAACTGCTCCCACTCTCCCTTGATACCCTTTTCGCCAGAATCCTCCCAATCTCCGCTCTAAGACCACGCCTTCCCTCCTTAGATAACACATTAAAATGATTACTATTGTCCCCTTTGTACTGAACACCAATCAAACCTCCTTTCACCGAAGCATCAGTTGTAGCCGCCTCAGAGCCCTCCTGAACCGACACTTAATGCTCCCAATCTTTCTTAACAGATGAAGTAGAGGTATATGACGATCCCTTTAAAGTGAACGCCACATCCAAGCTCTTTGATTTTGAGGAACGAGCTAAAATCCTCGCTTGACGATTCTTAGATTGATTTTTCAGAATTTTCAAAATCTCCCTTCTATCTTACTCGGGCATGCGCGCTATTCTTTTAATGTTACGGGATGAATGTCGACAACCTCCGTTTAATGTCCTTTTGTTTTTAATCACCACCTTTAAAATCACCTTTTGGGAATCGACCTTCTTCTATAACACATCAAATTCCGCTTGATGCCTGACATCCTCCAGCATGGCTAAATCTACCAAAGCTGGAAAAATGTTAATATCACCTTCAGATTGCTGCAAAGTCGCGTCAGCATCAGCAGCAAAGCCTGCTGCCTTCTCTGATCTGACGTTCCCTCCATTGTTGCTGTCTACATTCTTCAATATCACAGACGCTGCCTTTGCCTCATGATCCCGCCATTCCTTTTGAATATCATCAACTAACGCGTCAACATCTCCACACAATTCCTCTAACCCGTGACCAGCAGCAAATTCAGACTCAACATCAACATTGTGAACACATTGATCTGAAGCTTCCTCCGTCAGAAACACATCCTCACCTAAATGACATCCCCATTCCTCGACCATTTTAATAGAAAATGTTTGCCCGTCAACCAATAAAACGATAGTTTTATTCAGAACCTCCAAAGAAGTCGTTGATAAAGGAATACGAGCGTAGTCAATTCTTCCACGCTTCATAGTACAGTCATCTGCTCGCAAAAACCTGCAACACTCCGAGGTACATAATTTGAAAAAAAATCGACATTCCAAGCATTTAATGGTGTACCGTAAACACGAACCCAGGCACCGCGTTCATATGTAATGTCCCTTGGCTGCCACTGTTGTACTGATGAGAAAATCATACCAAAGAAATGAATAGCTTCGTTAAAAACCTTCAGAATATCGTCATTATTACGACAACGAAGAAACACCTTCTCTCCACCCATAGGAATAAATTCTACATTATTAAAACCTGCATCCTCAACACGGTGTTGCACAGACAACATTGTTTCCTCTGTTAACACCGTCGCCACTATACCGGAAGAAGCCCAATCATTGTCCTCTTAGATAGACTTGTACTCCAACATACCTTGATCCTCTAGATTTCCCCTCACAACAAACACTGACTTCCTCACCGTTGGTTCACAAACATCGTCCACCTCCACCGGTCTAGTAACTTTCCCCTCCTCATCTATGTTCAAAACCACAACTTCCTTCCTCCTCTGCTCCTTCTTCCTCCCATCCCCAAGCTTCAACACCGGTGACTCTCCCAACACCCGTGCCTCCTTCCTCACCCCACCCTCACCGCCGACCTTCACATCAATTTTCCCAACTCTCACATTTTTTCTCCCTCCCCACTTCTTCCTCTTCCATTCGTCGTCTCTCCCTCACCTTTCCTCACAATATTTTCTCCCTCCCCAATAACCCTAACCACCTTCTTCTTCTGACCTATATCCTCTGCAGTGTTCCTATCTGTCTTGAAAACGATCAATGGTTTTTTTTGTCGTTTAGAGCAAACCTGTCAAACTTCGCTTCCCTAGCCCATACCCCCAGATGACCAAACCAAATGTTATTCAATGCTTGCGATAGCTTCTCTGCATTCTTGCCATGTGAGAAGCGAACAAATCCGTAAACTTGACCTCTTGCATTGCGGTGTCTTGCAATGAAAACGTCTGTTAGAATACCTGATGAGCAAAACCGCAAGTGTACGGTTTTACCGAAGTAGTAAAAAGAAAGTATCGTTCCAACAGGGAGTTGTTCAATTTAATTAACTTTTAAGAGATGATTAGAAGAAAGTTTGATTGTAGAGATTGGGTTTTTAAAGGTTAAAAACAATAATAATAAAAAGTGTCTCGAGATTATTGGTTCATCGTAATGACAAATCCTTCACAAACAAACCCTAAACCATAACTTTATATTCGACCTAATTTCTAAAGACAAGTTTCTCTTTAGCGTATCAAAGCCTCTTTCGAGGTGCAATGAGTGTGTTCCTCTAGCAACCACGCCTATTCTCATGGTTGATTGCTATTAGAATCCTTGAAGAACGAAACTTTATATGTCTCAAGGTTTGCTAGACTATTCTCATGTTTCGCAACCCTTGTCTAAA
>Ga0228710_1001255_pt1 | contig 37409 bp, 19 predicted proteins | sample MedpolnodulmetaG_FD_177995 | JGI IMG/M metagenome (GOLD analysis project Ga0228710, IMG submission 177995) | Root nodule microbial communities from Medicago polymorpha collected in Santa Monica, California, United States - pink nodules | ecosystem: Host-associated > Plants > Roots > Nodule...
AAAAAAGTACAAACATGCGTAATTTAGAACTGAAGAAAAAAAATTGTCTTATATTATCCTAACTATTAGTATACCCAAGTTAACTCTGAATTTTAAAACTCAGATACAAAACTGAGTATACTTTGCTGGACTCGTAGTAAACTTCAGTAAAATCAGGTAAACTCATGATAAAAATTTTAACATAATTTTTATTTTTTATCTTCATTGTAAGTTTAATTTTGCTCATGTCAGTTTTTTGGTTAATAATTGAGTTGAAATTTAAATTAATGATACATTTATTGTATATATAAGTTTATATGTCATGTATAAAGTATTTTTAATATTATTTTAATGAGATAAACTCATAAATCAAGTTAAACTCGAGTCGATTTCACATAGGTAAAAGGACTATGCTTAAACTATCGATTTTGACAACCTTGGTCACAGTTGAGAATGAGAAACATTGAAAGGCCAAGAAAAAGCCTGTTGCAATCAGGGAAAGTCCCTGATTAAATCACAAAATACAAAAGAAAAATTAAATTGGTATCCTCACGATGGCAGTGATGCATTGCTACAGTCTTGGTGGTGCCGAAGTTGGTGATTAAGTTGCAAAGAAACTTACAATGGAGCAGTGGCGGATCTTGAGTTTTTTTTTCAGGGGTGCCAAATATTTGAAGAATATATATTAAACAGTTTTAAAAAATCTACAACATTGTAAACTATTGTGGTGGTAATATTGCTTTTTTCGAAAAAAATATGAAAAATACGCTAAGAATTATGAAAAGGAGGGTGCCAGGGACCACATGACCACTGCAGCAACAACGTATTAGTTGAAATATTATGTATAATATGATATTTATATAAAAACTGGGGGGTGCAGTGTCACCTAGGGGGCTCCAAAGAGATCCGCCCCTGCAATGGAGAGTAGTTCACACCAGAAAAGTTGAATTGTTGAAGGATGGATTGCTTGAAGGTGGTGCATGTTAGGCACAACCTTCTTATTGTGGACATCCATTGTTAATGAATAGTTGGAAGATCAACATACATAACAATCCTTGCTTGACGTAATCTTTAAGAAATGTGCAGCAAAATAAAAAATAAAGGAAGCATAAGACAAATACAGTTCGGTGCGAAATCTTTTTTCATATTTAAAATACAGTTTGCAACATACAGTATACACAGGAATATCCATGAAGTTATATGATTCGATCACTGGTATCTTAAAATGCTACTCATTTGCAATACTTGTTGAACCATGCAGCAATGCTAAGGAAGCTTTCAAAGTCGGATTGTGGTCTGTACATATAAGTTAAACCAAACTATTTTATCAATCAAAATTTAAAATTTTTTTTTTTTTTTGGTCAATCAAAATTCACAATTCTATTTAGACATAAGAGAGATTTTTATGTAATATTTGTGTACCTTTCAATTCCATGCACATCATTTGGAAACAGGATGACTTTAACCGGAACTCCTTTTTCCTTTAAAGCCCGAGCATACTACAGATTTAAAAAATATGGTTTTCTCAGTCACATGATTCATACTTTAGAAGGTAATGCGGCTCATTTACAGAGAATCAAAATCTTACTTGTAGTCCAGTCGAAATTGGTACGCGAAGATCTTGGGCACCTAAGAGAAACACTGTTGGTGTTTTTACCTGCAAACATCAAAATATAGATCCGTAAAGCCAGAGTTTAACAAGTATGAAATATTATAAATAGTGTTATAAACTATAGTAGGTTTTAGAGCAGCGTATTAAATTTGAGACCAATTGTCTGCAGGTATAACTTTTGACAAGCAATCCAAAGGAATGACAGTAAAAAACTCAATAAATTGGAATGAGGAAAAAAAGTATGCAACAAAATAAAATTTTAAGCAAGTACTGAAAATTAAAACACTTAAAGCAGTTTGCTAAAGATACCAAGCCCACTATCCTTTTTTGAAGGAATTATTTTGCTCGTGTACTTTTGGAATTGTTAATTTCTAGAAGTTTGTATAGTGCATAAAATACTGAGCAACATTAATTGAATCCAATATTTCAAAAGCTTATTTTAGTGTACAGACCTTCGAGAGGTGTGCGATAGGAGACTTGCTATAAAATAGAGTCAGATCCTCAGCTGAAGGTGCTTCAGTTATCCTATCCCTTCCCTTGGTACCATAGCTCTCCACAAAGCACCAATCAGGAATATCAGTTGTACCAACCATCAGCGCAAGGTTACAAACAGGATTCCTAGCAGCTGCTGCAACAAACTTCTCTGGAGCCTATAGCAATTAGAAAGAAACGGTTAAATTATGAACACTCTTAAAACAAAACCTAAGATAAAATTGTGAAAGCCTAAGTTTTTCACTAGACACAGTCACACCAATTTTAAAGTGAATATTTATCATGCACACCAGGTTAATTGCTAATATATATACATCTTTCATGAAATTTTTTGAATATAAAATTCAGACTCCATTTATTTTTTATATTATCTAATTGCTTAGAGGAATCTGGTGTTATAAAGCTTCTACAATTCCGCCACAGAGGGATCCAAGCAGAGGTCAGATCCATAGTGGCCCTATTTAAGAAGCTTCACCATATATTTTTGAGAGACCAGTTCCACAACTCAATCATGTGACCTAGTTACACCGAAGCAACCCTAAATAGTGTCAAGGCTCCCTTCATATAATCTAATTGCTTCAAAAAAATTCTACCACTGATAAGCTACGCCAAAAGTCACTTAAATTCATAGTTGCATCAAATGATCCTATACTGGTATGTGATAGTTCAGCAAAATTGGAAATCCTATAACCCCAGTTTCTTGAAAACGATCAAACAATTTTTGTCACTTTAACATAAATAAAATTCGGGATTCAAGCCCCCATTATGTGATATAACGATAAGTTTTACTATTGTTTTGTTGATGCTATTGTAATAAAATGAATCAACTAATAAGAATAATGACTGCCACTAGAAAAACGATATGCAGCCCTCAACATAACCTATTAGTTTTGTGAATATCCAATTTACAACATTACATGCACAAGCCCTTTTTAAGTTATCTTGACAATAAATCCAAGGCTCCAATGTCACAAAAGTTGGGATTAACTTGCAAGAATGAATAGATAAAAGAATTCTTTATAAAAATGTATGTATAAGATTTCAAAAGTCAAAGCATGTGGACTTGTTGTACCTGGCCAATCAAGTGGGTTGTCAGAAAGCCACCATGTGAACCACCAAGCACTGCAATCTTTGATGGACTGGCAAGTTTCAAGTCTATGACATGATCAATAGCACTGAGTACATCATTGACATCCTGCATATGACACAGATCAAGATCCATCCTCATATAAAAAAAAGGTCATAATATAATTTTTTAACTTGCTTAGGAAGAGAGCTGCAGTAGATAGATAACACGGCAAAATGAAAATTTGGAACTCAGAAGGAAAAACAATTAAGTACCTGAGATCCAATGTTCCCCGGAAGAGATTGTAAGGCTTCCTCACCAAATCCTAATGAACCTCTGCGAAATATTGCCAAGTAAGAAACTTGTAGAAGTACTAGTCCAGTAGTCCTAGATTTGTTCAACTATAGCAGGACATCTAAAAGAGGCTTCAGGCATTGTGGGGTCATTCCGGCTATCTCATAAAGGTACAATATCAATCTTTCTTAGACAAAAGCATTTAGTATATTATATGATACAGCAAGCAGATTAAAAGATTAGTTGTACACATGCTCTCTTTATTAGTAATGATAGGGACAAACCTGTCAAAACAAAGATAGGGCCAATAGGCTAGATGTATTGAACCACACCATATCGATCTAATCATATTATTCAGATTACAATTCCCAGGTTTATCCTCTTTCACTACCAAAACACTATGATATTAAATATTTATAAACCAAATTATTGGGAAATATGAAGCTTAATAGGTAAATGATCTAGTGCAAAGAAAAACAAGTGTTGAATACGATAGTAGCTTCAAAAAGAAAGGGGATAATTGAACACTATTTGGAAAGATTGTTTGTCCAAACACCCAGAATGCAGTTCAGTATTTAGAAGGTAAGTCATTTTATGTCCCTTCAACAATCACATACATCTAAGCTGCCATGATACTCAAAAGCTTCATCAGGGGAAGGATCCCCTCAAAGGTGACAATTTGATACTCTTGGATATAAATTAATAAAGGCTTGAACTTCTTGTCACATAATATAAGTAAATAAACAAGAAGCAGGGAATTTTGTGCTAAAAAGTTAATATTATAAAATAATTTTTCGGTATCAAAATCATCAAACAAATGATGAATTTTAAATTCTCAGACACTGAAGGGGTTGTTATTTACCTGTAGTTGACAATCAACAAGCTATATCCAAGTGAAGAAAGAAAAGCCTGTGACTTTGAAAAGCTTGACAATGAGACTGAGTGTGGTCCCCCATGAAGGACCACAATTAGTGGATCACATGCGTCGCTTTTCTTAGTTTTTGATGTCACAAATATAGATTCATAAGGTTTACAAGAACCTGAAATGGGCAAAAAAAATGGAAATGAAAATCAATCTTTCAGGAAAATTTCAGTTTAACTCAGCTCAGCCACCAATTTTATAATATAAGGCACAATCAAGATCATCTGAATTCAATAATGATTCTGTATTCACTGTTTTTTCTTGCAGGTGTAATCATACTTAAGCATGCTATCCATTAACAAAAAAGCTTACCAGTTCTACACAAGCTTATGATTCATTTTTTTTCTTTCTAAATTTCCATTAACAACCTTAATACAAGTGCTTCTTTTATTTAGTAGAGCTTATATTAATCATCTTCATGAAACAGTACTTTTATTTATCATCTTCACGCAACAGTACTTTTATTTTCTCACCACCTTAGGAACTACAAAGGGACAGCAGGATAAATAAATTTCTTATTGGCCACACTAAAAAACTGTAGACATCCAATAAACAGTAACAGGTACCAAGTCCCACATAATGCCATTGATTGTTTACTCCCACAACTTGTGATGATCAGGAAATAAGAGTTGCATTACTATAAATTTGTGCATTTAGTCTAGCCAAAAGACCCAAAGTAAACCATATACCTTTAGTTGGATTTTCAGAAGCATCCTTGACTGAGATCTTCATTATACTAAACGTAAGAGATGACAACAAAGATCTTACCTGCAGGAAATTCCAATGATGCACTTTTAGCATACAGGAGATTGTTTTTATATGCAAAAATAACCTATACAAATAATCCATAATAACCTTGTCAGAGCATTTATATATGGGATTTGATACATCTGACCACGTCCATTCACTATTACCACCTTCCTTCTCAACAAAGGTTCCATACTTGACTTGAGGAACATCTACTGGACTGCTAGAAACTGCATATAGTTGAAACAAGTTAGACAGAAGTAACACATCATACTCCAAAAATATGGAACAAAGATAAATGAGCATCTAAAGTTACCAGCAAAAATATTGTTCCCATGCAACGTAAGGAGACTCCACGAGAAATTTGAGTCCGCAGGGGTGATTCGTTTTACTTCTCCACTATATTTGATGAAAATGAGCAGAATTTGGTCAAGATGATTTGCATAATGGTTTACATAAACCTAATAAAATATATTCCTACTGTTATAGTTACCATACCTCAACACATTTACAGAAAGTAAAACTTGACTGCTGTGCCAGACAGAGGGTATAATCAATGTGTGGCCATCAGAAAGCCATGGATCACTAAGGATACTTGAAAAGTAAAGCCCAGGAAAGCCATCATCGTCCGCACACAGCACAACTGGTATCTTTAAAAAATAATACAAAAAAGTTACAATAACTTCATTGAGTTTAAGACAAAAACTAATCAGTCATTATGTAAAAAATGAAATTACCATACTCATTTTACAGCTTATTTGGAAAATATAGTTTAGAGATGAGTTCACATGTTGGGTCCCGATGCTGCGTCAGTCATATGAGAAGTTGAAAAAGCATATTCCCAAGCAAACTAGAATTTGGGTTTCAAACATCTACTAGGTTTCAAAAGCTAGAATCCTTGAGGACAGTACAAACAGCCTCATGATAATGATACTAGACATGAGACCAAGTATGGTGCACATCAAATTCAATGTCATCTATGAAAATTGAAACTAGGATTCAGAAAAGAGGACTAATAAAATATGCAGTCCCAAGAAGACGAAATTGTGATGTTTCCCAACCAGACCAAACCCTCTTTCAATTGTTATAGAAAAAGCATTACTGTTTTAATCACAATAAAGGCATGTTCTAGAAACAAATAATCATATGCAAAATATAGACATATATAACAAAACCATATTCAACATTTTAAATTTTCTAGATCATTACCGTAAAAAAAATTCTATAGATCATGTTATTAAGCATATGATAAAGTAGAAATTCATACTCTTAAGCCCTTAATTAATATGAGCAGATAAAAATATGCAAGAGTAACAATAGATAACAAAGCTCCATGGCAATTGTTTGGATTAAAGTTAAACTGGTTGTATAAAAAGCTTACCACATCATGAACTTTTGCAGATTGATAGAGTTTCACATCCTTAGGCCAATCAATTCTATGAAGTGAATTTGTAGCAGAATGGGCTCCAGAATCAACTGAACTTCTTGCTGATAAAAATACAAGAAACTTTCCATCTGGGCTGGTAGAAATTTCATGTATTAGAATCAAATGTACAAATCATACTCCCAGCCATCTTGTCATCAACCAATATCTTACATGCATACAAAAACTATACCACTATAGCAAATTCTAATTAAATAGTTCCTCCAGCATATAAACAAGAAGAGGCCAAAAAAAGTCCTGATTCTGATGTGCATTGGGAAAGTGAGTACCAGCTTACCTGAACCGTGGGAGGAAAGCACTACTTATGGTTTGAGTAAGGTTTAGTGCCTGAGCATCTTCAGTTGAGCTGCATCATCACAACTTTATATATCAGCTCAGCATAACCAAACTCAATAAAACAAAATCAATTTCAAAAAGAAATTAAATTGAAATGACTTACTGGATCTCATTTTCATTAGTTTTGGATTCATGTGGTGCTTTAACAGCATATAATGCACAAGCCCTGTTATAGCAGTACTTAATACCAAGTTTTCTTGTCTCATATGACCATCCAACAAAAACCAAATATTGTGCAGAGCCTTCACTTGATGGAACCCACACAACTTGGCCAACACTCAAAGATTTGTCAATGCCTTTGACGGCTTGAACCTCTCCACTGTAAAATCACTATCGCAATTAGAATTTTTATCCATAAATAAAACCTTTACTACATAATGAATATAAACTATACAAAACCTAGTAATGTTTATGACAAAAAGTGCAGGCTGTTTTTTTCCCGCATATGTTTCTCCCCAGTCTTCCTCCCAATCTCCTTGACCTTTCCAGCTGCTGGAATCCTTGTCATCAGAACCACTTACCTTGTAGCCCTGATCATTGAATGTAGGCTTTGCAGGGGAAGGCTCTTCAGCAACATATGCTATATGAGTTTCATCCGAGTTCCAAGAGATTCCCTCAAACCTACAATATCACAGAACAAGACACCCAAACATAAGCTGATTGACATACAAAAAAGAAACAACATCTAGAAAGCACGAAAACAACACAAAACACTTGAGCTACAATAACGACTTGAGAACAAAGCCTAGTTTTAAAAATCACAAGACATGACAATATTAGACGAGAGGGTAATGTTGATTTTTTTTTAACGAAAGGAATATATAGCTTAAAAAAAACTAATCTGGTTTTGATATTAAGTTTTATTTTTTACTGTTTTTGTATTTAAAAAGAGATTAAGGGTCTGTTTCAAAAGCATAATAAGCTAGCTTATAATTGAGAGCTTATACTACAGAAGATTAAATAAGAATAAAAATAAAAAGCAAATCTTTGCAGTCACGCAATCTAATACATAACATAGTTAGGAGCAAACGACCCATGTTCTGATTTCGGTAAATCAGATCTAAAATACAAAGTCAGAATATGAGCCATCCAATCTTAGTCTAACTGTCCAAATTGATAACTACGTGATAGTGTTAATGCTGGGAACCAAATCCAAACATAGCATGCATCATTGTAAATATAATGAAATGCTAGTATGTATCTGATCATTATGATATGGACATTTATTCATATTAATTTTTTTATTTTATTTTTTAAAAAAGCTCCATACATGAGAAAAGGGGACTACATTGTCAGTGTAAACTAATTTTACACCAACGTCTAATGAAAATCCAGTATTTTGTAAATAGAAATGGTAATTTTTTTATTTTTTATTTTTGAAAAGAAAAATAAATGGTAATTAAATGTGGTTACAAAGTGAGCTTAATGGCAATCTACTGAATTCTTATTGGATGTCCAACACTGCATCCCAATTAAACACAAAATACATTGTAAAGTACAATCTGAATTTTGAAGTATTCTTGAAGGATACGACAGGAAAATATGACACTGGAACATATTCCCTCCAATAACTTGTAACAGTGTCATGTAGTAACTGGCCTGAACCAAGTTTATTTAAAACTGATATGGTGAATGTGTAATTTGCAGTCTGCATCATTCGATCTAATCAATGACTAAGGGCCTATTTGTTTTTTCTTATTTAAGCTTATTTACTAGCATATGTACCAGCAAGACTTTTTAAAAGAACTTATGAAAACAGCATGTTCGTAAACCGTTTCAAATAAGCTGCAAATAGTTGTATGTTTGGTTCAACTTCTGATTGATTCTGAAGGAGTAAAATTTATTGATTTTGACATGTTTGGTTGCTTTCAAGTAGAATTGGTTCTACTTGAAGCTAAGATTTGTAACTTTTGATTCTAAAATTGATTTTTACACTCAAATTTATAGGTCAAGCCACTTTTAAACGAATGTATGCAAACACAAGTCACTTTACTCTCAGCTAACTTTTAGTGAGAATCAATTCACTCGAAATCAATTCTTTTCAACTCTGAACCAAACATACACCAAGTTATATATCCAAACAGGCCTCAGCTCAGAAACTTGTAACAGTGTCACGTAGTAACCAACCTCAACCAAGATTGTTTAAAATTAAAAGTTAAAACTGATATAAGTGATGACAAGCGCTTAAGCTATAAATTGTGTAATCTGAACCGTTCGGTATCAAATCAATTAACCATAACATGTGAAGTAACAATGACAGTAAATTTACCATCCATCAGCATACACAGAACCATGTTTCGATTGCGGTACAGAAAACTCCCTTTCAAGACAAGAATTACTCCAAATTTCAAACCTACAACCACCATCACCCTCAGCATTTCTCACAATCAAAAGCTTCGAACCCGATGGTGACGGAACCATAACAGAAACTCCAGTCATCTCAACAGGAAACGGAGCCCAATCTAAACTAACGGAACCATCACTCCGTTTGTTAACCGTTGAAGATAGAATAAACTTCCGTTTCTTGTTCGCTAGAAGGTTCGGTTGACTCACGGAAAACATCATTGAAGAAGAATCTGTTATAACCGCAAAAATAACAGAATCAAATGAAATTTTGAAATTGAAATTTGAATTTGGATTTGAATTTACCTGAGTTTGAATTGAAAATCCATGATTTGTCGATGGAAGAGATTGAGGTGAATTGTTGAAGTAAGTTAGAGTGAAGTGAATATTGTTGTTCTGTTTCTTCGTCGATTCCTAGTGGAAACTCTTTGGTTTTTGGATTATCCATTGATGAAGATTTTCTGCTGAAGATTATTACAGTAGATTGAAATTAAGTTTAATAAAACAGTGTGATAATAGAAAATGAGATGAGAGAATTGAGAAGTTACGAGAGGAGGGAAATGGGTGATTTTGTTGATGATGATGATGATAAATAATGAAAAGGAGAATGATGAGAAAGAGAAATAGTAGAAAATGGGTTTTGAAGGAAATGAGTTGAAGTTGGAGATAATATAGCAACGGGTGACACTGATAGAGTGCTCCACCCCATTAAAATAACAATGGCAATAGCTACCACCTTACCTTACCATGTATGTGTGTCACATTATTTTTTTCAATCAATAATTTTTAATAAAAATACTCATATATCTTTTTGACAAAGAGTAGTTAGTTATTTTGACACGTAAAAACCTAAGATAGGTATTGGCGGAACTTGCTCAAAATATTATTCAGAGCGATAAGTGAATTAGACAGAGAAGAGAAGAACAATGTTGTTACCAAATTGAGGTTAAGGCGATGAGATGAAAAAAAACTCAACGTCAAACGTTGGAAGAAGAGGGGAACAATGCAATCCAATTCATTTTTGTTGTTACGGATTTGAGGGGAACAAATATTTTCCTGTGGCAAAGTACATCTATTAGTATTCCCAATTATTCGGTTATTTCTATTAGTATTTAGATTTCAGTTAGTTTTTTAGTTTAGAGTTGGTTTTGTTAGTTAGTATTTCTCTTTATCAGCACTATATATGTAAATGATATGCTTTTCTGTGAATTATTTGTAACATATTCCAAATTTTATCATTACATGCAACAAGTATTATCCAGTAACCCTTGTTTTCATTTCATGTGCATATTCCAAAGCGTTTACTTCAATATGCATTTCACTTGTCACATGTAATGTAACAACTGTTGTCTCCAAACATGTTTCAAATGTTGATTAGCTGAAGGTGTATCAAACAATTGACTGTGGTGGATATTGCTGGTGTCTCAGTGCCGCAAATCCTCGTTCCATTACTTGAATATTTATGAAGTATTGTGACTTGCGACGCAATTATTTGCAGTATTTGTTGAACCACGCCCCAATGTTTAGGATGCATTCCCATTCAGATTGTGGCCTGCAAAAATATAATATCAAAGGTTTAATTACTCTGATAACCCTTGAACTATGTGAGGATTTTCAAATAAGTTTCTCAATTAAAAATATTATAATTGTGTCCCTAAACTAGTAAACTTGTTATTCAAGGACCCAATTAAAAACTGTTTAGTTAAGGGACCTAATTAAAACTTATAAACAAGTTCAAGATTCATTTACAAACATATAAAGTTTAGAGGGTTATCTACCTTTTGAGTGCATGAACATCATTTTGAAACATGATTATTTTGACCTCTACTCCTTTCTCCTTTAAAGCTCGAGCATACTAGACATTTAAACAACAATTATGTTATTTAAACATCAAAATGCAGATATTGTACAGGACACCATACATATTTATCTCTATCGCTCACTTACTTTTAATATTTTACAACTTCCACGCATTTCAAAATTACTAAGAAACCCTAAAGAACAACGTATCTAACGTCAAAATTTTAATGTCCAGGAATCATTTCCTTTAAAACAATGAAAGATCTACTGTCCTACAATATCAATAAAGGAAATCATGAGAGTTTCACTAAACTATACCTAAAGCTATTAAGTAGTACTTACTTGCAGTCCATCGAATTTTGGAACACGAAGATCTTGAGCACCTAAAAGGAAAAGTGTTGGTGCTTTTACCTGCAGAATTCATCAAAAGACATAATGTTAGAAATCAACTGTATGCACTAGGATATATCATAACCATTATCATTAGCCCCTACTCAGGATTGCTTCTAGATGCATAATCTATCACAATGAAATTCAATTACATGAAAATTGGAATTAAGTAAGGGTGACTAAAAGAGAAGTAGACTACTCAATGACGAACTCTCATTGGCTTTTTCATGACAAAAAGAACTCTCATGGATTGAAATCACATGTTAAATAACTTCATTAGCTCGATTTTCAGTGAAATAAAACTTTAGGGAGAGAATATCATCATGCAATTATGTTGATGAAAAAAAACTTGAGAGGTCCACATATCCATATAACAAAATACATAAATGCAAGAAACAGGAAATGTCAAGGAGAAGAAATTCAAGCTTCATATCAATTGAAAAAGCAATATATAGCTGTGCAGTTTGGCTCAAAAGATAAGATCTCAGATAGACAGTGAAAAGAGAACTCTTGCAATGTAAGACCTTTGAAACGTGCGAAATAGGAGACTTGCTGTAGAAGAGAGTCAAATCTTCTGCCGATGGTGCTTCAGCAAAGCTGTTTCTTGCAATGCTTCCAAAGGCCTCTACATAGCACCAATCAGGGATATCACTTGTACCAACCATCAGTGCAAAGTTACAAACAGGGTTGATTGCTGCCGCAGCTACAAACTTCTCGGGTGCCTGCAGAAATCAGAATAACAATTATATCCCATAACATCTTAGTAGGATATTATCGGACGCTTTTATCCCCCGTTTTAACAATATTAGTATGACCAGTAAGTAAGTAATCTCTACCAAAAAATAAGCTCTAATCTGAATTCATATTGGTAATAAAGTCTGACAGATGTTATGAATCTCATCAAATGCAAGTCATATAGTAGTAACTAGTACAGTTCAGTAATATGGCTCTGTTTGACATGGCCAAACCGCTAGCTTATAGCGTAGAAGCTTGCATGATCAAAATAAAGTTGTATGGTAACGATTTTATTTCAGGAGCTTAAAGTGTTTTTTGAGCTGCCAGTTCAAGTAGAGTTTGAGCTTATAGTTACATCGTAACATTTCTTCTCACATTTATACCCTTGTTATATTTACTAGTTAGTTCAACCTCTGCTAATTTTACAAAACACTTCAAATTCAATCAACTAACTTAAGCGCTATCAGCTATCCAGCTAGCTTATTCAACATCTACTACTTTTTACCAAAAAATCCAAGTTAAATGGATTCTTGACATACTAACGCAAAGTTCAATCGTGTATAGAAGATATATGGATATGTCAGAAAGAAATAAGTCACGGTAATTGAGCTTACTGCACCTGGCCAATCAAATGAGTCGTCAAAAAACCACCATGTGAAATTCCCATCACTGTAATCATGGCTGGACTGGCAAGACCCAAGTTGATCACATGATCTATGGCAGAGAGAACATCATTGACATCCTACACATGAAAAACTAAAATAAATAACCAACCAGAAAGTTCAGTATATATGAAACTCACTAATGAAGCATATGTTTGCTCAGATAGCATTACCAGACTTTATTCGGATGTATGAAACAATAAATACCTGAGATCCAACTTTCCCAGGAAGAGATTGTAATGCTTCCTCACCAAATCCTAATGAACCTCTGAGAAATATATAATAAGGTGTAAGAAACCTTAAAATACACAATTACCAGACATTTCATCATTCATACTTTGATATCTACAAGGTTCTTTATTCCACAGGTGAACTTATTATGTTTCTGTTGAGGGTGTTGACAATGACATTCATTTTTGAAAGAAAAGCAGTTTGTGAATTTCACATAATTAGGATGCATTGCATGTGTAGCTTAAGAGACACCTGCTCAAGAAATTTATTCTATGTATCTATTCAGATTCATTGTGGCGCTAAGAATAAAAAAATTCAACACCCTTTCACTTTTTAACTCTTCAACCTCACTACCATTATGACGCATCTATAGACAGGATTCCACATTTATTTCTTATTACAGTAGCTCAATATGAGGATTATCTGACTTCAAGGTGAAGTGTTAAAACTTCGTAAAAGCTAACATTTTACTTGAAGCTCTCTAACTGTATTTCAGAATCATTTATTACCTGTAATTTACAATCAGCAAGCTGTATCCAACTGAAGAAAGAAACGCCCAAGTATTTGAGAAGTGTGACAACGAGACGTCTTGTGGCCCTCCATGAAGGATCACAATTAATGGATCAAATACATCCTTCTTGGTTTTGGATGACATAAATATAGCTTCAAAAGGTTTAGCAGCACCTGACAAATCATTGTTATACAAAAAACAAAAGATAAAGAGTGAATTCCATAAGATGGAATAAGATACTTTCTCAACTAGTTTGCGAGAATAAACACACAAAGTAAAATATGTCTAAAATCTCATTCAGTCATTCAACTTAATGTTACGCATCCATGAGTAAGAAACTAAAGCAACTAAAAGACCTTTTGTTAGATCATTAGAAGCATCTGTGACTGAGATCTTCAGTATACTGCACTGAAGAGAGGACAACAAAGATCTAGCCTGCAGCCAAAACCAGTGATTCACATTTAATCATTTAGAATAATATACTTATGAGACAACATTTCTAATTTCCATTAATATCTCAAAAGAAGTAGATAAACCTTGTCAGAGCATTTGAATATGGGACTGGATATCTTTGACCAACTCCAAATAGTATTCCTCTCTGCCTTCTCAATGACCATTCCATACATAATCAGAGGAACATTGACTGGATTGCTGGAAACTGCACATTGCACAACGATCGACAAGAAAAGGGATAGAATTATACAACATGCTTCTCCAGTTTAGAAGACCAAAGTATAGATAAACAGAGAACTTGTCTTACCGGCAAGAATATTGTTACCATCTAGTGTAAGAAGGTTCCAAGAGAAATTTGTATCTGCTGGGCTGATACGTAATACTTCCCCACTACAATGACAAAAAGAAAAGTTGATCATAAAGAATATACACATGGTTATCAGCATCTTACGATACATGCCAATCATAGTACAATTCGATACAAAATTGAACTCAATTATAAGAGTTTATAGCGGGTATCTATTTTGAACATATATCACATATTGAATCCAGAAACACTACCTGAATATAGAGTAGTCCGCCACTTTTTATTCATCAACTTTTTATAGTCAGCCAGTTCTCTTTTGTCATTTGATATAAGACTTGAATCTTAAATTACTTGAATCTTAAATTACTAATGTACCTTATGATTCATAATAATATTCAATTCATGAAAGTTCTTATGATTCATAATAATATTCGAGTCATGATTTGGGAAATAGTTCTTCTGATTCACGATATGAATCACGAGTTGATATCCATGAATACAGAAACCATTAATAGATGGATAAAAACATTCCTATTGTTATATAGTTACCTCAACACATTCACAGAAAGTAGAACTTCACAACTGTGCCAGATGGATGATAAGATCATTGTGCAGTTGTCAGAAAGCCAAGGATTATTATGGACAGTTGTACAATAAAGCCCAGGAAAACAACCATCTTCAGCACACATTACAACAGGAATCTTCAGAATTGATTGAAAAAGCCAGAGTTAATAACTGACAAAAACATCACCTTATTACTTCTGCAAAGATTACGCATTTTAAGTAAAAATACATAGGCGAAGGTGCTTTAAAGATTGTTGTTGCTTGGCAGGAAAGAAAAAAAAGACAAGAGTACTATACTATTCTATTGAGAGATTTATTTGGTGAAAATTCTTTGAATGACTTATGTTATATTGTCACGACACCGTAATTTTTAGAGGACTAGTTTAGGAGTTATTTCTAGACTTCTAAAGTCTAAATTAAAGAAAAAAATGCAACCTGCAATCAAACCAAATACATCCAAATTCAGATGGCCACAAGAAGAGCTTACGATGTCATAAATTTTGGCAGATTGGTACAGTTTTCCATCAGTTGGCCAATCAATCCTATGAAGTGAATTTGTAGCATTGTGGACTCCAGAATCCACAGCACTCTTTGCAGATAAAAATACAAGGAACTTTCCATTTGGACTGGTATAAAATTCATGAACAATTGTTAGCGGTTTAGGGACACCACACATATACTAATATATATTAAACACAAGTATCTGACTCCACCTGAATCGTGGAAAAAGAGCACTGCTAATTGTTGGAGTTAGGTTCAGTGCATGCAATTCTTCAGTTGATGTGCTACATGTAAAACATTAGTTTCATCATTCTTTTCAGAAATAACCAAACTTAGCAACAAGTTTGTTCTTTCTAAAAGATATGAAAAAATTGGGAGTTAAGAATTTCTTACTAAAGTGACTCACTGATGTTCTGATTCCTCAGATTGTGACTCATAATGCGGTGCTCTAACCGCATATAATGCACAAGGCCTGTTAGAACAGTATTTCATACCAAGCTTTCTTGTCCCAGACGACCACCCGACAAAAACAAGATATTGTTCTGAGCCTTTGGTAAATGGAGCCCACACAACTTGGCCAGCGCTCAAAGATTTGTCAATTCCTTTGACAGCTTGTACCTCTCCACTGCAAAAATACTAGTTAAAGTAAGATTTACTCTTTTGTCAATCGCGAAATACAGAAAATAGCGGTTTGTTCAAATTCTCTATTCTACACTGCTATAGTGCCGCTATTTGAGAACACTTTTGTACTAAACAGCATATCGTGGCACAATAGCGATTAGTTAAAGTTCGCTTGTGTCATAGCGCTACTGCGTCGCTATTGCCGTTAGTTGACAACTATTGACCCTAAATAATATCTGATGTTAATATGAATGATGAAAAACCTATTGATGTTGATAACAAAAAGTGTAGGCTGTCTCTTTGCAGAATATGTTTCTCCCCAATCCTCCTCCCACTCTCCTTGACCTTTCCAGCTACCAAAATCTTTCTCTGCACAACCACCTTTCTTGTAACCCATATTATTAAAGACTGACTTTGTAGGAGAGGGCTCTTCTGCTACATATGCTATCAATGTTTCATCCAAGTTCCACGAGACACCTTCAAACCTAAACCAAAGTAAAATAAACGAATGAATCTTTATTGTTCATTTTTTTAGTAGAACTTTGTTATGCACGAGTGTTAAAGAAATTGTGGAATGGTGCAGGAATGGCTTCTAGATTAACTTTACAATTCAAATTCCGAAAACATTTGAAACTGAGTAACTAATACCAGATGCTAATGAGCTAAAATTTAGAATCCTGCTTACAGTTGCATATGCAATTACTGTAGTTGTAACTAAATGCAGCCACAATAGCTGTCAAGATGGTGTGAAAACCTCAAACTGCAATCCTGCAACGTCAGCTGCAGGGTTGGCGTGCTATTTAAAAACCATGCTAACGGTTTAATATTAATCACTCACTACAAGAAAATGGGAAATGACCGATGAAAAATGTAAATACATCACGGAGTAACTATCATTGTATAAAGAGTCATGTAGTAACAAACTCCAAATCTGAAAGCATGAACATTGAAATTAAACAACTAATACTAGTTTCCAACAAGCTAAACATAGTACGGTTTTAAATGGCTGTTGTGATTGCAATTTCGATTATATATGAAGTGAATAGGACAGGACTCCTTGAGAGCACTAGGTCAAAGCCAGAGTGTCCTAAAGTTGGCCTTACAAATTATAACCAAGGTTTTAAAATGCGATCCGCAACCGCAATATAACGGACTTTGACGGTTTTACACTGGCATCACAGCCTCAATTTTGACCATGTCCGCAATATAAAGGTTCATAGCATAACCACAGCCGCAACTTAAAACCATGATTACAACCAATTAAGCCAAAAGGCTTTGGTTACATTGCAACTCTTTAACATTGAATTCAACATTGTAAAATCAAATCACAAGAATAATTAAAAATAATAAATACATCTCAATCTCATAAGCCATCAAACATACCATCCATCATTGTATACCGATCCATGCATTGATTGAGGAATATGAAACTCCTTCTCCAAGCAAGAAGAACTCCAAATCTCAAAACAACAAGAATCCCCTCCTTCACTCTCACCATTCCGAATCACCAAAAGCTTAGAACCAGAAGGCGAAGGAACAATCATAGACACATAACCGGGCATCTCTATTGGAAATGGAGCCCACAGAAACTTAACAACAGAATCTTCACTTTCTTCTTTAACAATGTTACAGGACAGAATCAAAGTCTTGTTCTTGTTTGTTACAACATCAGGTTGGGTAATAGAAAACATTCCTTGTGCTACGGAACAGAAATAAAACATCCTTAATTAGCAATATAAGTGAGGATTATGAGAAATGTGATAAAAGAGCTTTGATAGCTCCAATGAGAGTAAAATTCATAGGTAATCATATCAATAAAAGATGTATAAAATGTATACAAGTGCTCCATATATAGAGCTTATTGAGTAACTAACTATAAAAAAACACTAACTAACATCCTAACTACCTCTAACTAATACAATTCATATAGTAACAATCACAGTGATTCTGACAAATCCAACGTGATGCGAGTTAACATACACTAGTAGAAAAGCTTACTATACTAGTGTATGTTAACTCGCATCACGTTGGTGAATTGCTATAGTTAAATAAATTATGTCTATGAATTGCTTACTGTTGGTGGAGTGTGAGTTGAAAAGCCATGCTTTGTGAATGTTGGGAATAGTAGAAAAGTGTGGAAGTAAATTGGAGAAAGAAGCATAGTCTTCTTTCTCAGTGGTTGCATATTCTCCATCAGACTGCATTTCTTAACCTTGAAACAATGTTATATTTGAGGAGCTGGTATGCTAATGTAGTAGCTTGTTTGGTGGTGTTGGTAAGAAAAACAAGTGTGGATTATGTGACTCAATTTGCAAGAGATGAAAAAGATTTGCACTTTGTACTTGGAGTGGTTGACTTTTAGGATTTGATTGGAAAGGAATTATATTGAATTTGGAAAATTGTTTCGTTGGTCCTTTAACTTAGATCAAAATAACGAACGAAATTTTTATTATTTTAATATATTTATACATGAAATCTTTAAAATTCATGTGCTAATGGATCAAAATAACTTAAAAAAATAAAAATAAGGTTAAATTATACAGAAGGGCTTTAAGTCATTTTTGTACCATTTTACGTTTTCAAATTATTGAATTGTAACAAGTTAGTTTTTAAGTATTTTTCTTAACAATTAGATCTTTTAAGTTGTTTATCTGTAACCTCCTTAGGGACTCACAGCCACAAGTGCCACTGCATCCCCAAATTTTATATAAATGTTATATTAGGCATGATATTTCAACAAATAGGTTGTTGTTGCAGTGGTTATGCAGTCACTTAATCAATTAAAGGTCGTTTGTTTGAACCACATGGCATCCTTGAGAAATAAACTCAAGATCCGTTCCTGATTGTAACTTTTAGACTCTGTATAATTTGTTAATTCTTTAAGTAGTTTTCTTAACACTTAGGTTTTAAGTTGTTCAATTGTAATTTTTAGGTCCTGTATAACTTACATTTTTAATATCTAAAATCCTCAAAATTATTACAGTTAAATAATCTAAAGAGCTTTATTAGTATAGAAAGAACTTAAAGACCTAAATGGTATGAAAAAACTAAAAAATCAATTTATTACAATCTAAAATTAAGTGAAATGTTCTGAAATGCAACTTTACCTATGGAATTTTTTTGTTTGCATTGATCAAAATAATCTCTAGTCTTTCTTAACCGCTATCATAATTGATACATTTGGAATGAAAAGTAGAATATATGATTGGTGATTTCGACATCTATTTAGTATTTGTTTGATTCAGATTGAGATATCAACTCCACTCAATTACTAATATATTATTAGAAAAATATAATTTATAACGTTGAAAATGGCAATTATTTTGAGACAGATTATTTTTGCAAAAAAGTTCAATTATGTAATTTAATCAACATAAGCTCCAAAATATCAAATAATCTAAGTAGATAAAATTTGTTGGGTGATTCCTCTCAAAAAAATAGTTGCTGTTGATAAAAGTGGAGATAACATATGAAAGAGAACCAACCAAGTCTGACACATGGCGCTATGTTCCTCACTCTCACATGTCCCTCCTATCATCACTCCATCCAAACTCACTTCAAAATCCTTCTCATCTCCAACACCACTCAACTTTCATGGCATATTCACCAAGACTAACAATAACTCAACAAAATTCTTGTTGAATGCTGGTTTCAATCTTATTGAGCCTGACCTTAATGAAGATCCTGTTGACCAATTTCGCACTAATGGCATTCCACCTGTATTTTTTCATATATATACCACTTCATTTTGTTTAATTACTTTTTATACTATAGTTTTGTTTTTGTGATGATATTTGTTTTCTTTGTGTGCATTTTATAGGAAGAATTTGAGTATGGAATATTTGATGGTCATCATACTTTTCATGAAGGTGAAGAAAAGAAAGGTATATGTTTGTTCAATAATGCTTACTTTGTTAGTTTTGGTTTCTTTTCATTTTTTTAATAATGGAAATTGAAGCATGTGGTACTCCTGCTAGTTGAGATATTTTTTGTTAGAAATATTGTGGAATGAGTAAATTATTATTAATTAAAGTGACATAATGTTCATTTTATTCTTGAAGCCATTTTAACTTGATCTCTTATGTTACCATATCAAAGTCTTACCATTAGTGTCACACCTCATGATCATGACAAACATAAAAATATGAATTGGTAAACATGCTGCTATATGTTTAGTTATATTTTAGTTTTTATGGAATTATTACTAGGTGTTAATTTCTTGCAACTGTAAAATTTGATGGCGATTCGTCAAATTTATAAAAATAGAATCTATTTCTTCTTTAGCTATATAATTAAAAATTATCAGGAAAAGAAAAATGCACCTACCAATAGGATTGGGTCGAACGAAAGGGATTAGACTTCCGCAAGATGATCAACAAAAGTTTGAATTTCGATCGAAGGAATAAGATTACCTACAAAGGAGGCAATCTTGGGGACAAAAATTGATCCTGACTAAGTGTGTATCTGTTTTTCTAACAAAGTTCATGATGGATATTAATTTCAGGAACATTTTGGGGTGCAATTATGGATGATATAATAGCAGTAGGACCCCCCACTGGATTTCAAGGTATGTTTTCCTTGCACCAATATCTATCATTTTCTAACTTGTATTACAAGAATGTTTTAAAAACTCGACGAGTGATTGAGCCCGTAAAACCTCCAAATTGTGGTTCAATTAGCTCAAACGGTTGATCTGAATGACTAATGAAAAAATAAGTCGTGGCTGTGTTGCAATTGCGGAGTTTTATAAACAAAAATGTTTGCGACTTTGATCACAACAACAGCGATATCAAAATATTTTTGTCCCCACAACTGCACTGCAAACGCGATTGAGGCAGTATCGACCACATTTGACCACAAATCTCGCAACATCAGAGCTTGCCACTTGAGCTGGCCCTTGACCACAATTTTGACTATAATCGTTGATTTCGATTATTGTTTAATTCTAATTTTGATTCTCATGCAGGGCTTATTTCATGGCTCTTCCCACCAGCCATTGCAGCTGGGGTATTCTTCGATGTTCCGGTAATTCTAAATGTTAATTGACATCAATGAAGAAATACTCAATCTAGAAATCAATTGATACATTGAGGAAGAAGTAATTGATCTTAATCCGAAGTACAATGTATGTTTCAGGGGGAGTATTTGTTCATTGGAGCAGGCATATTTACAATCGTATTTTGCATTATTGAGATGGATAAACCTGATCAACCTCACCACTTTGAACCTCAAATATACAACATGGAAAGAGGAGCTAGAGATAAGTTGATAAATGACTATAATTCCATGAGCATATGGGATTTCAATGAAAAATATGGAGACCTTTGGGATTTTACTATCAAGAAGGATAAGGATGACATAATGAAGAGATAAAAAAAAAATTTCTTGCTTTTGTCTATATATGTGCATGGTAATTCTTAAAATATAATGAATATGAAGGATTCCCTTGTAAATTTGTTACTTTTCCTGCTTTTCTTTTTTATGTTGATCAACAATACATGTGTATATTCCCTATTTCTATTCTATACCAAACATAAACTTAAGAATGCTACTCCCCCTGTCCAAAAAAAAATATGTGTTAGGATTCTTTCAACTTTTTTTTACATTTGTTGCATGTGCCTTCAAATTTCATCAGAGGAATTATTTTGGAAGTTTGGAGTTGGTTTGGTCCTGAAAATATCGCCTCCGATCGCAAAGCGATTTGCTCAGGATCCAAAATCGCAAGGTAATTTCCCTTAATCGCAATACAATTTTGCGATAGCTAGAAATCGCGAAGTGATTTTTAAAGATTGCGAGGTGATTTGCTCGGGTTCATAAGTTCTATTTAATCTTTTTTTCATCATTTATTGTGTAATCTCGTCAAACCAAAATAGAGAACTTTTAGAAGTCATAGAGGCTAATAGTCGCGTGTCCTTAGAAAAGATTCATGGGTTGAGATTATGAAATGAGTAGAAATTAGTTTGTTCGTAGAGATTCCTTGTAGTCCTTTTGTATCTTTTGATAAGAAATCCATTGATGGTGATTAAGAGATATCTCTCTCCATTCATACGTGTAGGAGTGGGAACAGGCCAGGCCGTTCGACAGGGGCCTACGACCTACCCTATTTAAAGCCTAGCTCGGCCCAGCTCGTTTAATAAAACGATCCGGCTCAAACTTTTCATAAAGCCTATTTACTTAAATAGGCTAGGCTAAGGCTTACAAAAAAGCCTATTAAGTCTGTTGGGCCGGCCTATTAAGCTTTTTATATATAATATATCTTTCATTATTGCTAATGTTGATGCTTTTTTTATAAACTCAAGCTTTCATATGATTTGGCTATTTAGTAGCAGGTATATTGGTATGATTAGCCCTTCGTAAGTATTTGTTATTTAGTATAAGTCATATTTGTGTGCTTTAGGCCTTCATAAGTTTTGGCCTATTTAGTGGTAGTCTTATAGATGTTGTTAGGCCTTAGTGTAAAATAGGCTTTTAAATAGGTTTTCAGGCTTCATCAGGCCTTTAAAAAGGTCAGGCTAGGCCTTGAAAATAAGCCTATGATGGATAATAGGCCAGACTCAGGCCTATAATTTTTGAAGTAGGCCAGACTTAGGTCTTACAAAGTCCGGCCCGACCTAGTTCATTTCCACCCCTATATGTGGATCATTCTGAACTGAGTAACCAATTATCGGTGTGTTTGTTTATCTACTCTTTTTAATCTTTGTTCTTGCTTTGCTTGTAGTTTTCCTTTACACTTTGTTACTAGATTAGATCTAAATCTATTATTGTTGGTGTTGCTTGAGACCTCAGCTCGATGATTTGATTGCTAGTGACTTTTGCTCCACATATCTAATTTTGTTGGTGTAATTTGGGATTGGATTCACAACAACTATAAATGAGTGATAGATTATCTTAATTTTACAAAATTATTGTTAATTATCAGTTATTACACCCGTCTCTAAATATAATACTTTATTGACTAAATTACTGAAATATTATAGTAGTAATAATTTTTTTTGAAGGATAGTAGTATTAAATTTGTTGACAATTGATATTATTTTACAAATTTATTTTTAAAGAGAGTGAATCATTTTATGTTTGTACCATAATATTCACGCATATAATTAGTTTTAATTAGTTTATTAATAGTGTATAACTTTATTTTTTTTTTAAATTAATCCTTCGGTTCTTAGTGAAAGAGGGTCTTAATATCTAGAATTAAGTCGAAAGACAAGTTAGTCTGGTCAGAAATTGTTCCAACCGAAATCAAACTCTCCAACACTTATATCTTAATTTACAACTGAGAAAATATTTTACTCTAACATTGGCATTAAGTGCTCCAAGAAAAATGGAACACCTTGGGCAAAAAAGTCTTAGTAAATAAAGACCTTGGGTCTGCTTAGCTGTGATGGCATGGCATCAAGTAATGACCCTTGACCAGTTCAGTTCTACTATTATGGATCTGGAAGACATCTGGAAAATTCGAGTCCCATGATTTAAGTTACTTAATTAAATGTTCATATTCTGTAGATAGAAAAATGTGGATGAGTCAAAATCGTGCCATGACTATTGTTTGCCTGGTGCCTACAAAGTCTAAGGATTATAATTAAATGGAAAATGCTAACCAATGTCCTTGGAACACTGGTGAAGGAAATAGTATTTGCATTGAAAGTTGTGTAATCAATACATTAAAAACTTAAAAAAGTGTTTTTTTTAGTTAAAATTTTCTCTTTTAACTTCCTTAACCAGTATCTCCGAGGAGGGGGAACTGGTTGTTGATATTGATGATTGTGGAGCTTACCGAAATTTATACTTTCACGGTTTGTTTAGGATAAGAAACATATGATATAATAAATTAAAGTCATACTAACAAATGATAAAATAACTTGTGTGAATATCTTTAAAACCGTGGCGGAAGTTGAAACTCCTCATCCTTCAACTCCTTATTTCTCAAAGAAAGGACATGACTTTCAAGGATTGTTGATCGAGAGGGATGTTAATCAAGAGAAGCCCTAAAAAAAATTGCAAGCATTTGAACCAAGCAAGAGAAATCAAATAGGAAAGGATAATGGTTTTTCGCTCAAAAGCCGATTCCACACACTAATTCAAAAGTCATTAATTTTGTACCCACCAACATTACCTACGTGTGGCATAAGGCAGCTGTGGAAAATTGAAAGTCCATGCCCAAACCCACCATTCAAGTTGGCCAATATTTATTGTGAGAATTTAAAAGTTAAAAGTTTGAGTTAGACTTAACTGAATTAGACTATATACTCCCCCCCCTCCTGTCCTTATTAGTATAAGAAACAAATATAAAAAAACATAAAAACTACTAATTTTTTAAATATTTCTATAGAAAATTGTGAGACATTAAGGGTCTGTTTGATGGTCATGATATGATATAAGCAGGATATGATATAAAGTTGGATAGAGATATGATATGATAAGGACATGATAAACATTAATCATATCATGTGTTTGATGCACACATGATAACAAATATGATATCATTATAATTAAATGAAAAAATTGCTCTCATAATTAATTAAATATTATAAAAATGACATGTTATTAATTATAATAGAAAATACATGCTATCATTATTTTAAAAATGACAAGATTTTAAAAACGGCAGAATATCAAGATAATAAATAAGGAATGATCTTTTAATCCCATTAGGATAATTTCTAACCCAGCTTATACTCAGGATAGAAATTACAAAGGAAAGTCAGGATATGATATGAAAATGGTTTATTTTATCATATCCCTTTGGTGCATCAAACATGAGATTTACGCAGGATATGATTAATGTATCATATCCTGTCTCTCTATCCTGACTATCAAACGCACCCTAATCCTATCAGTATAGTTTAGTTGGTAACCGCAAGGACAATACACTATTCGTTTACTATTATAAGCAAAATTATACATTTTAGATTCATTCAATTAATAATGTATATGATCTTAATTATAGACCACATACATCATTTAATGAATGAATCTAAAATGTTGATTTTTGTTTATAATAGTGACTGGATGGTGTATTATGCAGGAGCTGTGAATCCATCACTCTTCACTTCTCCACATTTAAAATATGTGAGTCACAATCATTAAGCTAATTGACAAAAAAGAAGACGGAAATTATTAAATAAAGAATAAAAAAGTATTTTTAACAACAATTGCACCTTAAAAGTTATGACATTTCTTATGAGGAGAATGCTAACGAGTGTTATTGGGGCATTGATTAAAGTATTAAAAGTGGTAAATTTATATCAAAAAGTGTGTAATTATTTCATTGACTAAAGTAACACCTTGTATTTCTAAGACAAAATTTCCTTTAATGAAATCCTTAAAAAAGTCTTTAGGACACAAGTTAAGATCCTCTCCATTTATATAATTTTTTCTATTTCTTCCGTTTAGAGAGATAAAGACACAATTTTTTTGAAAAAAATCTAAAATAATTAATAATGGTGAGACTCACTTAATGGTAGGACGCACTATCTATTTTTTATGTCTATCTCTCTTCAAATTGCAAACTCCATTTATTTTGACAAATGGAGAGGATCATTTATCTTAGGACACTTGTTACCAAGACCCATGTTATACATAAGTCCAAATTTCTTTTTGAAAATTTTCATATATTAAAGCCGAAGGGAGTATTGTTTAGTGTTAGTTGTTAATCTCCTGATTAACATGGAAATATCTTGATAATCCAGAGTTCGATCGGATGATAATAAAATATGACCAATAATTATTCTACCTAAAATCAAACTTTGATTCTCTTGAACAATTCATTCTTAATCGAGCTAATTAAACATGTTATTACCTCTTATATTTAAGGACAAAGGGACTATTATCCAATCCAATAAAATATAAACTTATATTCTTTGCAACATAATATCCTTTATAAAAAAAATACGGCAAACATAGGAACCTTGACTTGAACATTGACTAGTCAGATCTCAAAGCCGACTCATCCCCCACAACATCACACATAAATAACTTCAGCAAACAACAAAATCATGAAACAACAAAAACAAAACAGAACAAGAAAAACATGAAAACTCTCAAACCCCATCACCACCAATTATCAACCCTCATCTTCATCCTCCTCTTCCCCTTCCTTAAATCACAAACTGCAAGACAAAAAAACAACACAGGCTACACTTGTTCCAACAACATAAACCAAACAAACACTTATCCATGTCAAACCTATGCTTACTACAAAGCCACACCACCAAATTACCTCGATTTAGCTACCATTTCAGACCTTTTTCAACTTAGTCGCTTAATGATCTCAAAACCAAGCAATATCTCTTCACCTTCTTCTCCTCTACTCCCTAACCAACCTCTTCTCATTCCCTTAACTTGTTCATGCAACTTCATCAACACCACTTTTGGTTCCATTTCTTACTCCAACATCACTTACACCATCAAATCAAATGACACTTTCTTCCTTGTTTCAACTATAAACTTCCAAAACCTTACTACTTATCCTTCTGTTGAAGTTGTTAATCCTAATCTTGTTGCTACTAATCTTTCTATTGGTGATAATGCTGTGTTTCCTATTTTTTGTAAGTGTCCTGACAAAACCAGAACAAATTCTAGTTTCATGATATCTTATGTTGTTCAACCTCATGATAATGTTTCTTCTATTGCTTCTTTGTTTGGAACAAGTGAAAAGTCTATAGTTGATGTTAATGGTGAAAAGTTATATGAATATGATACTATTTTTGTTCCTGTTGCTGAATTACCTGTTTTGAAACAACCTAGTACTATTGTTCCTTCTCCTGCTCCAAGTGGAAATTCTGATGATGGTGATGGTGATGATGATAAGAGTGGAATTGTTAAAGGGTTGGCTATTGGATTAGGAATTTTAGGGTTTTTGTTGATTTTGGTTATAGTGTTTTGGTTTTACAGAGAGGTTCTGTTTAAGAAGGAAAAGAAAGGGAAGGGTTTGTATTTTGGAGATAAAGGGCATAAAGGGAATGATGAAAAGAAGAAGAAAATGGATGTGAATTTTATGGCTAATGTTTCTGATTGTTTAGATAAGTATAGAGTTTTTGGATTTGATGAATTGGTTGAAGCTACTGATGGGTTTGATGAGAGGTTTTTGATTCAAGGGTCTGTTTATAAAGGTGAAATTGATGGACAAGTTTATGCTATTAAGAAGATGAAGTGGAATGCTTATGAAGAGCTCAAAATCTTACAGAAGGTAATTCATTAACACTAGTATTTTGCATATTTTAGATGTTTAATTATTTGTTTATCATTATTTTCTAGTGTTTACTATGTTGAAAATGGTGGTAGTACCTGCATTATTTTCTTTAATTTTTTATGATTAAAACTCATGAAAGAGTGGAAGATACAAAGTACAGAAAGATACATGGAATGGAAGATTGGATTTTGACAGACCTTATTCGGTAGAATTTAGGTTTAACCTAATTGAACTCTTATAAAGTTGGTTTGTAAGGTGAGGGTTGTCCCCACTTTTCTTATACTCAGAACTGGACATCTAGAACTTAATCCGATACCAGTAACTTTGATACTTATTCGTAGTTTAGATTCGGTTTAACTAAACCCTATAAAACCGACTTATAAGGTGACAACTTCGTTTACATATAAACATGTATTTGAACCTTATCTCATTCAATGTTGGATACTTAACTGAGAAAGGGAATAATGAGTGAGGAATAGATAGAAAACCTTCACTAGAATAAAATATGCTGGAAGTTAATATCTTAATGTTGATGAGTAATCAGATGATTATAGGTGAAGTGACTTGTCTAATGAGATGATACCATTGGACCAGTCTTTTACAAGTCAATAGAAGAATTTATAAATAAAATTTATGTAACATTAACAAAACAAGGGAATAAACCTCTAGATTCCTAGAAGATACACTATTTTTCTAACATTGGTCATTTTCAATGATAACGAACTATCCTCAAACTATTTACTTAATCATTTATTAGTCTTTATTTTTGTACTTGATTTTTTAGAAACGCATCAAGACGAATAAAAAAATTAGCAGTGGTTAATGGTTTTGTTGCTTGTGGTTATTTAAATTCAAAGAAAGTTGTTTGTCTTATTTTTCAGATCTAAGGTTAATTTATAATGATTTTCAATAATTTAGTGTTTCCGTTTGAAGACAAAAAAAAAACGTTAGATAAACAATACTTCAAAGCATATAATGATCATAGCAAAGAAGAAGATAAATTAAAATAAGTAAAAAAATAAATAAATATATGGTGCTCTATCTTATTTTTGTCCCCTATCTATCTTTAGAGTGGTTTATTTTGAGGCTGCGCCCTTGCCACTAAAAGATCACTCTTGTTTTTAGATTTTCTAGTCAAACCGCACACATTGTTTGAAAGCATGTATTTAGAAAGTTTAGACTAATTTTAGGGTTGTGAAAAGTGGCGTTCTAGTATTGACTTATTTTTTCATTATTTATTTTTTTAAAATTATGGTAGAGTAATGATATTTGTACAACTATTTGATGATAACTTTTGTGACAATCTTTTTTTCTCTATTCTTATTGATCAAAACAATAAAAAAAACAAAAAGGGAAAAAAAAAAAAAACATAATATGAGTATAAAAGAAGGTTGTCTAAAAATTGTCACAAATGTTATTTAAAAGTTGTCAAAAAAAAATTGACAAATAAGTTGTCCACAACGTATTTATTATATATTATGTAAATATGATTTTGCTTTTTTTGTTTATTTTTTCTCTCTTCTCGAGTCAAACCAATAGTTATAAATATAATAATGTATTTTTGTATAGTGTCAAATAAGTTGTCAATTTTTTGTTGTTCAAATAACATTTCTCATGCGTAAAAAAAAAAAAAAAACATTTCTCGTGTAAAAAACAACTAACACTCTTAAAATTTGACCTTAATTTGACCAAAAAAAAATGCAAAACCATAATGACTAGAAAAGAATTCGACAAAAAAAAAACTTAGATATTTTTCAGGTACATCTGAATAACAATGTGCCATTTTATGTATTGAAGGTAAACCATGGAAATTTGGTGAAGTTGGAGGGATTTTGTATAGAACCAGAAGAATCAAATTGCTACCTAGTCTATGAATATGTTGAAAATGGATCTCTCTACTCATGGCTACATGAAGACAAAAACGAAAAGTTGAATTGGGTAACAAGGCTAAGAATAGCCGTTGACATTGCCAATGGTTTATTGTACATTCATGAACACACAAGACCAAAGGTTGTACACAAAGACATTAAAAGTAGCAACATTCTCTTGGACTCAAACATGAGAGCTAAAATTGCAAATTTTGGTCTTGCAAAGAGTGGAATTAATGCGATTACAATGCACATTGTAGGAACACAAGGGTACATTTCGCCCGAATATCTAGCCGATGGTATCGTGTCAACGAAGATGGATGTGTTTTCTTTTGGTGTTGTGTTGCTTGAATTGATTTCTGGGAAGGAAGTTATTGATGAGGAGGGAAATGTTTTGTGGGCAAGTGCTATAAAAACATTTGAAGTGAAAAATGAACAAGAAAAAGCTAGGAGACTTAAGGAATGGTTGGATAAGGCTATGTTAAAGGAGACATGTTCAATGGAAAGTTTGATGGGTGTACTTCATGTTGCAATTGCTTGTTTACATAGAGATCCATCAAAGAGGCCTAGCATTATAGATATTGTTTATTCACTTAGTAAATGTGAAGAAGCAGGATTTGAGCTCTCAGATGATGGGTTTGGTTCAGAAAGGTTGGTGGCTAGGTGAACTAGGTTATTTTGATGGCCAATTTGGTTTAATGGATTCAAATATGTAGTATTTCTTAAAGAAGGGGTTTTATACAATGTAATTAAAATAATTTTGAGTGCTTTGGATCATGATTAATATCTTAGGAAGTAAAATTGTATGCGACTTAAAACAGCTAGTGAAAGGAGGGTTTCCATCAATAACGGGGGTGGATATTTTGGTTTTATGGATGCAATAGTGAATGATTTGATGGTTGAGATTAAAATTGGAGATGATTTGAGAAAATTTTCAATAGAGAGAATTCAAATCCGTTTACATCTTCTCAATATCTCTGTGGGTCGCTACTAAAAAAATTGTGTTAAGTTCATCGGTTTAAATAGTCTAAATTTTACACCCTTAATCTTGATTAACGATGTGCAATTAAAGCACATAAACTCTTAATTTTGGTGGTTCTCAAAAACAAAAACATATCAAATGACTTTAATTTGTGTAAAATTTTACATATATGATCTATATGATTTAAGAATACAATCCAACAGTCAAATTTTAAATATACATTGAGTAAAACGATATTAATTGATGTAACATTAGTGTAACATTACATCGATGTAATGTGATCATATATATATATAGAGAGAGAGAGAGAGCAAACACAATAAAGTCGCATCATATTGTAATTTTATTTGGGTGTTAAAACTCTAATTTTTAAGGGAACGGGGGCCTTAATAATCTAAAGTATTGACGTTCCTACTAGAAGTCGAATTTAGATTCTATCAAACGATTTGTTGTAATGGGCATTCATTAATCACTTGAGCTCAATCACTTAATTAAATTCTTATTGTAATTTGATTAGATATATGCGTAATTTTTCCTCTGAAAAGAGATGTCACATATTCAATGCCAATATATAGAATCTTCTTCTTCTTTTTTTGACAAAAATAAATGATATTCATTCATTCAAGCACATCGATACATTGCAAATTCTTCTAAAAACAAAAAGGATGAATATGCGAACAAACTCACAACATCCATGTTAATAGCATAAAACGGCAAAGTACAAAAGTCTACACATATGACTGTATTCAAGTCCTCGGAATACCCATGTCTCCGGATCTGTAACGTGGACGACACCAAAGTCATTGGATCTGCACTGAATATCGAAGCTGATCTGACAATCTAAATCGAACAAAAACCTGAACAAAACAAGAAATACAAACAATGTCTCACGAAGACGACGAACAAACCAACGTCGCACTAAGACGACGAAATCACAAAATAAACAAAAATGAGTTAGAGGGGTGATTTTGGATCAAAAATTATCACTCCTCTTTGGTGGATGAAGGAGAAACAACTAAAGTTTTGATGACGGCTTACAAGAGAGAAAGAGAAAATAATAATTCTTATATATAGAATCTTACTTGTTTTTTGGTTTTATTCGTTTAATTAATTTCACTTTTCAAAAAATAATGCATAGAAAGCTGGGAATTGAGAATCATGGGAAGTTTCTTGAATTTGTGACACGACACGACATCCCCTAAAAGTGTAATCTTTCCTCCAAAAGTGTTGCATTATAATCATATACTTCATCCGGTCTTACATATAAGAGAATAATCTTTTCTTAGGCTCATTAAATTATTAATGTATCTGGATTATAATATGAACTAAATGCATTATTAATTCAATTAACCTGAAAATTAATGCATTGAGCACCATTTATCGGGTGTCTTTTGAATTTTCGGCCACCCTTGTGTCAGATAAAAGGCACGCACCTGTGGATAATTCACCTAGTGAGTTTCCAATTTTAACTACGGTAGCCAACAATGGACACGGTTCCATTCATTTTTTTCAAAGCTTTTGTAAATAAAAAATATTAAAAAGTGACACGTTTCCACTTTGTTTCAATTACACATTTTATATATCAATATAAAATTTGAGTATATTGTGGAATTAGTGAGACCTATTTTAGAGTTTTAGAGTATTTTGGACTTGTACAAGACTGTGCATATGATTACACAAAGATGGGTTCAACGGTTAAAAGGGAAAACAATGTCATGATAATGAGTAAACTACCTACTATAATATTGAACTGTTGGTGAGATTTGCATGACTTTTCTGTCTCTACGTAGTGTGAAACTTTGATGTTCAAGTGAAACCTAAATGTAAAGGACTTAGCACACTTTTGGAAACACAGTGCAAACATATAACCATGCCTCAACTCAAAGCCAGAAGTTGTTATAACTTCAGCACAATCATGAGGTGACACGTTGAATCTTAGCCCGTATATTGTTTTTAATTTTTAAATCTCAGCACCAACAAGGTGTGTTGTTTTACACATGACAAGTCATACAAAATTTTAAGACAATCTGCATACCATATGCTAGCTAGGACTATGACACAAGGAAGTAATTCTGACTATAAAAGAAATAGGTTAGAAGATATGCTTGCTGACAGTCAAAACAGTTGTCTCCTTCAATACACGGCACGCTGCTCGATGATTTCAATAACCATGAGATATATGAAGAACAGGTTCGGGGCGTTGTAACCAACAGCCGTGTTATTCAATCCAGTGTGGAGTCGGGATACACCTGCATAACAAGATTGTTTTGACAATCAATAAAAAACTAAAAACGCCAAATAAGACGTGAAAACAAGCAGTATAGTAGTTCACATTAACATTGTGTTGGAAACAGACGAGCAAATAATGCTGTTAGCAAAAAATCTAGTAAAAAGCTATTAATGGCCTCAAATAAGTCTTTGTCCTTCATCTATAGCAAAAAATAGGACAGGTTTTTTAAATTCTTCCAGGGAACTTTTTTTTATAAAGCATATACATGAGATTCAAATTATGATTATTAAGAGATGGCTGAATAATTGTTCAACATCCCATTGCCAATTAAACAAACTCTTTGACAATGTTAACACAAAACACAGCAATCATTCTAAGTGATATTAACAAAAAACAAAAATTATATAGTAAAGGGGCAGACGGTCTACTAAGATTTTAAACAGAATCCATTTGTGTCTTTGTTATATCAGGACAATGACCTATTCTTCAGAAAAAAGAGTGAACTCCGGATTCAGAGTGTAATACTTGACATTTGTTCTATAATGAATTTAACTTAGCTTCTGCTCTATTAGATAATAATATGAAAAATATCTTATAATATCTTGGTCTTATCTTAGTATCTTAGATTATCTTTTAAGATTGGTTTATCAAGGATCTGAGATTCTGTTTTAGGGTTCCTTTTCATATTGGTAAGTCAATATCTTTATTTTCTTTCTCATCCATCCTATAAACCTATGCCATCATTGTTCTGCTGATGTGTTCCCTGAACTACATTATAATAATCCCATTATCTCTATACTTACTTTCTTTTAGTACACAGTGCACAAATTCCATCCAGCTTCTCTGATAATTGCTGCTGCTGCCTGCTATTATAACCGGATATTTTTCCAACGGATTTTCTTACCAAAGCTACCGTCAACAGACTTGCAAGGAACTGACCTCCACACTCCTAAAATTTCACTTCTGTCCTAAAATTATAGGAACTGATCTCCACAGCTACGGTTGGACATCATCTTAACACGGATCTGTCCTATTTCTGCTATCCCCAAGTTGCCAAGTTTCACTTCTTCATATCTGCCTTTGTTTGGCAATTTTTGGGCAAGATGCCACATCATCATGCTTAAACAGCTCTTATTCAGTACTGTTTCTCCCTCTCCTCTCACCTGACACATACCTTTTGTAACCCATCCAGCAATCTAGATGCCAATGCAACTTAACCTTAAGACTATCCAAGGTACCGCCTAGCCTCACAGTTTCAGACAAATCAAACTAGTCCTACAGCTATCCTAGATTCAGCCTAGTCACATTGCAATGTCAAAGATAAGATATCAGAGTGGACCCAAAATTCTCAAGGATTCTTGGACCTGCAGCAGTTTGAAAAAGCAGCCTGACTCTACAGTACTATGGTGTAAAATGTTAGTTTCCTAAAGGAGTATGTTTATAACAAGCTCAAAGCTTAGTAAGATTTAGCTTGAGGAGGAGTGTTAGACGATATGAAAAATATTTTATAATAGTTATATTTATAGTATCTTATGTGCTATCTCTAGAGTCATTTTTATATATTAAGAGTTTCTAAGTTTATTATTTAGTGTTATGATTACTTTTCATAATTCTTAAAAAATATAATATATCCCCTCCACCCACCCACACACGCACACACATGTGATTATAATTAGTAGTATAATATTAGTATAAGATCTTGTATCTGAATCATTATAATATCAAACCATAATATAAGTCATTATTTTCTTTCTCTTCCCTCCTCCCTTATCAGAAACTCTAACTTAACATACTTCATTTCTATTATAATCCCAAATCTATAATTGTAACCCATGAGAATTAAAATCAAAATCCCATCACAACCAATCTTATAAAGCAACAACATTAAAGCTATATTAGCAGCATAAATTGGAGATTTAATTGTCATGCAAAGTTGCTTTGTTCGTAAAAGCATTTTACCTAAAGTAAAATAACATATCTTATCTTTTGCATTAGCTTAAAAATTTAAACTAAATTCTACAATAAATTTAATAATTTTAATACACTAATTTCAAAACATATTTCATTTTTCTTCAAATATTTTAGTCAAAGACAATTATGGAAAATCAAGATAAGTTTAGTTGGAATATATTTCACTATCAAAGGTGGACAGTACCTAGGTTAATGTTCACCAATAATCCCTGCAGGAGCATAGCCCATTTTTAAAATGATGGAACCTTTTAGCATCTCGGATGATGAATTCTCTTCCCACAAGATCAGAAATAATCTTCAGTGCAGTATGACAATCACCACAAACACGGAGATTCTTCAATACTCTGATGGTACTACGAGCAGGACTGTTAAGGAGACCCTTAGCAATAGCAAGTCTCTCACTGTGGCCAAGGAGAGCATCTTCTTTATCTTCCTGGTCTACGTCATGTAAACAAAATCTTGTCTCTGCAATATAGCCAGCTTCTTTCATCTGCACCCTCAAACGTCTAAGCAAAGCATAGATCATGTTATTTTCTGGAAGTGAAGTATCTCCTGCTCGATATTCATGCATACGGTTGTTTAGTGATTTGTTCTGCCTTTTGTTTTTTGTTATGTCTGAAGTTTCTATGAGTAAAAGACCAACTTTTGATTTCTCATTCAAACGAGATGGATCCAACTTCTCAACCAGTTCAGCACAACGATCCCCCAGCTCAGTGTTTCCATGAACTCTACAACTATTCATCAAAGTCTCCCATACCTCTACACTTGGTTCCATTGGCATCTTTTCAATGAACTCCAAGGCTTCATCAAGATGCCCAATACTACCAATCATGTCTACTAAACTTACATAATGTCTCATAGTTGGTGCAATGTCATAGTCCCTACTCATGGATTCAAAGTGTAGCAGTCCCTCAACAATATCTCCCAGCATACTACATGCACCAAAAACCCCAATAAACATTTGGCCATCAGGTTTTAGTCCACTCCTTTTAAATTCAGTAAATAAATCAATTGAATCTTCTGCAAACCCATTCTTGGCGAGCTGCTTTATCATAATATATATAGTAGTCAAATCGCGCTCAGTCATGTTCTTGAACAAGTTTACTGCAACATCTACAGAACCACATTGAAAATACATCTCCAATATTCCATTGCATGTGCTGACTTTAAGAGGTGACAAATGTTGTAAAACATATCTGTGTACAACTTTTAACTCTTCAAGAGACTCAGCCTTCCCACATTGTTGCATTAATCGCAAACAACGATCCAAATCCACAGGAATATGAAATTTTTCTAACACTTGCAAAACAACAATTGCTTCCTTCACTTCACCCTCCATGCAAGAACTATCAAGTTCCTCAATCAATTTGCGGTCAGTCATGTTCATGTTCCTGAACACGTTGACTGCATCATCTACAGAACCACATTGAAAATACATCTCTAATATTCTAATGCATGTGAGAACTGTGAGAGGTGACAAATGTTGTAAAACATATCTGTGTACAACTTTTGCCTCTTCAAGAAACTCAGCCTTTCCACACAGTTGCATTAATCTCAAACAAAAATACAGATCCACATAAGTATGAAGCTTTTCTAACTCTTGCAAAACAGCAATTGCTTTCTTCACTTCACCCTCCTTGAAAAATTCATCTAGTTTGTTGAGTTTATCTTTATATGGAAAAGAGTTTTCAGTATTCATATTTGGAGTCTGCTGATAACGACCACTGTTTTGAGTAAGGTTCCCATGATGTCCCTGATACTCTATAGGCCTAAGTAAACTATGTGAATTGGGATATTTCATCGTTTCTCCAGATTCTAGTCTCCAATTATGTCTCTCAAAAGAACCATAAGGATGCATCCCAAAGCCCCTTGAATTATCAACACCCACCTCAACTTTATGTTGCATTTCGAAGTTTCTTTGACCAAAGTCCCCACTGACACTTCCATTATGCTGTGCCAAATTATTTTGAACTACATTCTGGGTGATATTATTATTTACATGTCCTCCACGTGCAGTTCGACCAGACCCATAATAAATTCGCTCTGAACTAGTATGATTATTCCGAAAAGTTCCACTTGCATTTTGCTGATGAAACCCAGGACGATTTTGCTGGTAATCCGAAGAATCATTTGTTTGATAATCCCACCTTTCAGCAGCAGTGGAAATAGCCCTTGATGTATTAGAGCCTTTGACACAATTTGCAACGTGGCGAGAACAACATAGATTGCACAATCTCAGAAGAGAATTAACAGTAACTAATGAGGCTTTCTTAGAAGACATCATTAGAAACTTAGAATAATCTGAGAAAGGACAAATTGAAATAATAAATTCAGTGCATTTTCTCAACAAAAACAACAATTTTCAGCAAAACTGAATGAACAAATAAAGGAATACAGTCAACTAAAGCAGCAATCTCATTTTGATAATCACATCGTAGTAGTCAATCCCAGAATGCGGCCGACCCCAAAAGTGGGGTAGCGGTATGACCGCTATTTGATCAAGATAAATTAAATATATACAAAACTCATGAAACATAAACATTCATAAATAAAAAACACCCAAATATCCATAAGTCTGAATCAAAACATTAAATTCCGCAAATTTATGACTATGTTCAAGTTCCAATTTCCTGACATAACAAAAATCAATAATATTATGGTATGGGTCAAGTATGAACGAAAGATTAACAGAGAGAACATTAACATCGAGAATTATCAACTAGAATTGGAAAATAAAGAAAAATAATCAAAATAGCAGATGGGTAAGGTGCTTACAACTTGTCACTTGAGTTGTACAGAACTGAATAATTGGATTCAGAGAAATTGGCAGTGATAAAAAAGAGGTGAATATATGAGTGAGTTGAGTGAAACATTTGATCAAACATGTTGTGTGCGTGTGTGGAGAAACTTAAATAACGTGAAATGAAATGAAAGAAAAAGAAAGAAAGATGAATATAACTTACTCTGCGTTGGTTTTGTGTTATCAAAGCTATACTTCCTTTGTCTCCAACAGCTATTCGGCGCTACTTTCTCAGTCAAGTGGAGAAACCCACTCCCACCTTCGATCCCAACTACATTATTTCACCTAATATATATAATTGTTTTTCTAAATTGTAATTTTTTTTATAGATTTTTCTTTTTGAGATTTTTTTTT
>Ga0228710_1001256_pt1 | contig 37397 bp, 21 predicted proteins | sample MedpolnodulmetaG_FD_177995 | JGI IMG/M metagenome (GOLD analysis project Ga0228710, IMG submission 177995) | Root nodule microbial communities from Medicago polymorpha collected in Santa Monica, California, United States - pink nodules | ecosystem: Host-associated > Plants > Roots > Nodule...
TTTTATTTTTATTTTTTTTTTGGGGGGGGGGGGGAATTCCCTTCTAAGTATTTTGTAACTGCTGGGTCCTTTGATTCCATGATAGCATCATATTTCTTAGTAATTTTTATTAGTATTTTGTTTAATAAAGTAATACTTTTGTCCAAGTTTTATGTGCATTTTACTTTATTATTGAATAAATAGGTAAAATGAGATGTGTTTTAAGCAATGGTACAAGATAGACTAAAATATTATAAGGAAGCAAGATTTGTTGACAAATCATGATCTAGGACACTCAAATAACATTCAATACCATTTTCAACGATCAAAGAGGGGGGAATAACTCAACATCACTATGGAATGAGGAGTGATATATGAACATCCAAAAATGGTTGTCATATATCCACACCGTATGAATTTTAGCAACTTTAAGTCTAGCACGTGTATCGAGAAGGGCAAAAACAATTATTAAAAAAATAAAATAGTAGTTGGGCCGTATAATAATACGTTGTCGTGACAACCTAGGTTGTTAGAATATCATTTCGGGAATTTTGCTCTATACCCAAATAGTTTTGCTCATTCCCAAAGTAAATGACATTTTTACTCTTACGTGACTTAACCTGCGCTAGTATAGATGCTACGTGAGTCACGTAGCGTGACTTAACCTACGCTAGTACAAAATGCAACGAGACTTAGGTCACGCTAGCGTTAACACTAGTTCAAAAGAATAGTGTGAGTAGTGTGAGTTAAGTCACACTAGTTTTAACACGAGCATGAGTTAACTCACACTAGTGCTGGTGCGATGCATGCATCAGACCTGACTGGCAGTGGTAGTAGATACTGCCTTGTACCTTCATTCCCTCTTTAGAGAACATGCATTCATTCAATAATAATTTAGGTACAACCATTCATTGATTCAACCAAAACTCATAATTTAGAGAACATGCATCCAACACAATTTTAACGAAAATTAACTCAAATGTCATAAGGAGGCATAACCGAGCAAATGTAAATATCATACAACCAAAATTTCGAGAAAAATACTACAAATAGGAAAAAAAAGTCATAAAAACAAGACATTACTGCTGTTCCTGTGGACTATGACTCCTAGACCTCCTCTGGGGAACCTGCTGATGGTCAAACACGATATACTCGGTCCGGAGGCCCTCCAAAATGCTGAAGAAGAGTGGATTTGAAACACCTATGGAATCTCCATCGCATGCTCCACTCTGTCTCTCATGCTGCTAATGACCTGCAATGGATCGGGAGGATGTCTGACCCACTCCTGGTCGACAAGAATATCCTGGTAGACAAGTCTCGGCATGACAATGTCAGGCTCTGGAGCAGGGTTGACAATAAGAGGATGGGATACAGGGTAGAACCACCTAATGTACCTATTTGAATGCTTTCAAGGCTCATCGTCTGGGACCTAACCACCCCTATGCTGCTGGGAAACGACATGCAGAGCAAACTCCAAGAAGGCAGCAGCCACATATGCTCGGGCAAGAGGCATAACCGTAGTAGGAGGTCAGGGAACCCTCTGAACATGTCCGTACTGCCTCAGAACCCGCTCAGGCAAGTGACGCACCATCTTTTGTTTGTCGGTCATGATCCATCCAGAGTACCAGCACACGTTCTGAAAAGGCGTCACGTCTCGTCGGTGCTCGTACGGCGTCCAGGTTACATGACAATGCTCCATCGAATTCAACAAGCCTCTGAAGTGCTCAGCATTAGCAAACCCCCGTTTAGGTTTTCATCTACCCACATACGGGTTATGTCTTTCGTATTCATCATATTTCTTCCTCTGAACGACATGTCTGATGTGAGCTTTAACCCATCCCTGCAAACACAAAAAGACAGATTTATATCAGCACCCAAGTATCATACAAAAAACTATACATTTACAATTAACTTAAAAAAATAAGAAAATAATATATTACCACAAGCAAGGTCATGTAACCACCAACAGAACCAACATGTTCGCTGGAGGTAAGATTCAGTTGATCGTACAAGAAAGCAAGTCCCATCCCGCCCCATGACCAGATGCCTATGTCATCCAAATTTCCGATCGCAAGCATCCAAAGCATACTAATGGTTTTGCTGTTCTTGCCGGCAAAAAGGGTGTAGCCAAGCAAGAGCAACAAAAACGCCTTAACACAAGCATGCCTAATACGACTCAGCTCCTCCTCCTCTGATAAATCCTCCCCCATCAAATGGTTACACCTATTCAACAGGTGCTCATAACGCTCTTTCAGGGCTGCGTAAGTGACACATGCACCAGAATTATCACTCACCTGCTGCACCGCTTCCTCCACCAGAAACAATAGGTGAGTCACCATCAGGTTTACACCATGGTCCTGATCTAAATCATCCTCCTGAATCAGCCATCCAGCGACAGGGATACTTAGCAGACAAGCCATATCATCTAGTGTGATGGTCATCTCCCAAATAGGCAGATGGAAGTTGTTGGTCTCCTGATGTCATCTCTCGGCCATAGCACAAACTAACTCGTGGTTGATGATATCGTACCCAGTCAGAAAGAGGGCCTAAGACCGGATGCATCCACCGTGTCCTAGAACCAAGGGTTATCTTCTACTGGCAACAGAAGGGACAAAGCAGAAAGCCTAAGTTTCCTCCTGTGCGAGATGCAGTCAACTTACGATACGCTTGCAACTAAAATACAAAAAAAACAAATTAAATTAGTAAAATAAACATGAAGTAATAAACTATAAATATTCTACGTAAAATATAAATCAATTATACTTAAATACGTAAAATAAGCATGACATATTCTACGTAATCATACTTAAATTAAATAAACATAACATATTCTACGTAAAATAAACTTCACATAATAATAAACTATAAATACTCTATTTATAAAATAAATCAATTATACTTAAATACGTAAAATATCATTAAATTAAATAAAACAATTATACTTACTGTTTTACTGTTCCAAAGCCTGCATGCCACGTGTTTACTGAAGTTCGGTAAAAATGACATCTCATAAGGCCTCCCTGGAAAGCCCCCATCCTCATCCTCCATAACAGGCTCAGCATGCTGCTGCTCATACTGCTGTTGCTGAGGAGGCTCGACATACTGCTGCTGAGGAGGCTGCTCAGGCTGATACCCCTCGTGAAATTGAGTCTGATACCCCTGGTGATACTCATACCCCTCTTGATACTGATAACCCGGCTGAAATTCAGGTTGCTCATAATAATGTTGCTCATGGTATTGTGGCGGGTCCACGATCTGGGATGGATCCGTCTGTGACGTCGATCCCCCGCAGCATCAATAGTAGACAATCTCGTGCCCCCCACTCTCCCTTTGTGCACTGCCAGTAGGGGCAGGACTCCCTGCCCTAAGTCTGTCAGTCATCTCCGGCTCAGACATATATGCACAAAAAGCAAAAAATCTTTAACACATTTCACACGGACATAAAATTTCGACAATGTCATTGAGACATTTCACCGAACAGGTAGTGTGCAATTTTCAAACAACTATATAATCTAACAATTTCTAAACTCTAAACTACCACATTGTACCCTAAACAACATCTAAACAGCACTTCCTAAGTTAAATCATCACTAACAATCATAATCTTTAACATGCAAGACAATTTTTTAAAAACCTAAAAATGTAAATTTTCTACAAAAATTCGAAAATTTCAACCAAAATAATGCAAAGAAATAGGATAGTCATCACTTACTTGATATTGTGGATGAATTTGGCTTTGAATGGCGCAAGAATGATGAATTTCAAATTTTGGGGTGGAATTTTCGTGTTTTGGAGAAGTTGGGAAATGAGGGAACTGTGCTATTGTGTTGCTGATAACTGACTTAAGTGACGTAGCCTGAGTTAACTCACGCTGCGTGACTTAAGTCACACTTACATCATAACTAGCGTGAGTTAACTCACGCTACGTGAGTTAACTTGCGTAGAGGTATATTCGTCGTTTACTTTGGGAACGAGCAAATCCATTTGGGTAAAGAGCAGAATTCTCATTTCTGCTATGGAAAACGCATCATCAAAGCTCAAAATTGTCACCTAACGATGGAGAACTAAAGTGATCAGCTTCTTCAATACTAAAGTGATCAGCTTCTTTAATACTAAAGTGGTCAATCTTAATATAACCCAGAAAAAAAATAACAACAACAACACATAATATCATCATCAAAATCAAACCCAGAAAGAAAAAAAAACAACAACCCTACAAATTCGGAATCAAACCCAGAAACCAAACAACGACAACCCTTCTTCGAGAAACAAAATGAAATCATTCACATTAAAACTGTCAAATTCGGATTCGGTTCTTCTGCATCTGGGTTGTTCTTCTGCATCCGGATTCAATTCATTCACATCAAAACGAGATCATAATGAAAATGAGAGAAGGAGAGTAAGTGTTGTTGTGTTGCATAAGGGGTTTTGCAATTTTAGTTCTCCTGCATCTGGGTTTCAATTTCCATCCATAATAATCAAATCAAAACAAAACCAGGGTTTCTCAATCTTATATCTTTGTGAAATCTCAATACACAACACACAATTTCACCCTTAGAACTCTCTTTAATTCTTTCAAAATTAATTCCCAATTCATTCCTGATGTTCCTGTCATGGGAATTGAGAACAACGTTGAGATGGTTGATTCGATGCTGGAAAGTAGGAGAAATGAAAACATTAAGGTAAATGTTGTTGTTGAGTTAGACAATGATGGAGTATCAGAAGCTCAAGGTGTAGATTATGTTTTTATGGAAGAGTTTGTTCCGAGCGTGCAAGATTAAATTGGGAGGAACTGGTATATACTATTTTGTTGGAATTTAAGAGTGTGTTATTGCTACAAACCAACGATTAAGAACAGAAGAGTATAATGAGAAATAGAAAGCAAAAATAGGAACGTTGTGTTATTGATGAATTTTGTATGAACATGAAGAAGTGGTGGAAGGAAGAAGATGAAGAGAGGGAAAAAATTATGTGGTGATGGTTCGTTATTGTGTATAATGGAACTGCAATCTGCAATCGTATGGTTGAAACCATATCAGAAATGTTAGACATCAAAAAACCAACGGAGAGGACCAAAATAGTTAACGCCAGAAGATTTATGGGACCAAATTGAGACGTTTAATAGTTAGAGGACCAAAGTGAAAATCAAAAATAAGTTAAGGGACCAAATGATGTATTAAGCCTAGTTTTTCTTTTATTTTATTTCAATATAGTTTTATTCTTTTATTTTCTTTGTTTTCTTGATTTGTTCATGTTCTTTTCTATGATGAGTGAGTAGTTCATTTAGGTCTTGGAATCATGGAAAGTGAATTAGGATCCTCTCTTTTTATTACTCTCTTCATTTCTTTTATTTAGAGAGAAAAAGATATAATTAAGTTTGAAAAAAAAATTAATAGTAGTGAGACTCACTTAGTGTTAGGATCCACTTTCTACTTTTTGAATTTTTCTCTCACCAAATGACATTTTCCATTTATTTTAAGCCAATGGAGAGAATTTTTACTCGTGGAAAGTGGTCTTATGACAAATTTCCCATGACCTCTATTTTTTTATTTCGCCTAGGAAACTCTATTTTTGAGATGAACGGAAGGAATATGATTTTGTTTTTATGGTAATGACGGACTTCAATGATTTTGAGTACTTTCCATCAATTGCATATTTTAAAGGCTTAAATGCACTTTTGACCCCCTATGTTTTTCATAGTAGCAATTTTGGCCCCTTATTAAAAAAAAACTACTTTCCAGCCCCCTAACTTCATCCCCTTTTGCAACTCATAGGTCTCCTCTAATTTTGACCGGGTCAAAGCCCATGTGGCACTCACTTAAGTGAGGTGGACGCCACGTAGGCAATTTTTAATTAAAAATAATGAATAAAGCCATGTGGGAATTTTACTAATTAAAAAATAAATAAAAATAAAGGGAAAGAGGAAGGTGCAAAACTTCAACTCTTCTCTCTCTCTTCCTTCTCTCTCTCTTCCTTCTCTCCTTCTGATCAAACCACTGTGAATTTCTTTCTCTTCATCTTCTTGTTCATCCTTCTTCACTCAACACTACTCTCTCCTTAATTTATTGTTTGTTGAAAAACACAAGTCACACCAAACCAATAACCTTCCCTTTCCATTATCTCAAACCATCGTCGTTTTGGTACCACCGGCGGCGATGCCACCGTAACCGAGAAAGAAAAGCAGCAGCGCGGCGGCGACTTCACGTTCTTGTTTCCGGTAATCGTTGTCATTTCATCAATCTTATACTTTTACATCTCGGTGTTCGATTCATTGATAGATGTTTCGTCATTTGACTCATTTCTGATTTTCTTCATCTGAAACATGTTTTTTCCAGATCTATGAACGGGTAGAGTATTGGCTTTTTGAGAGTTTGTGGAGAGGGTAGAATAAAAAAATTGGTTTGATGAGAAGGGTTATGGTTTATGAGAATAAGGGGGTTTGTTGTGGTTCAGCATTTAAGGTGGGCATGTATATAGCTTTGTTCTTTTTGGTGTTTTGGCTTTGATTGCCCCTCTCTTTGCTGCACTTATTCTTTCTGCATTTTCCCTTACTGCTGTTGCGTTTATGACAATATGCAGGGGTTTGTTTTTCAGTTGTATCAGCTTGCCATTTTGCACTTTAATTGTTTCAGCTTGCCGTAACTTGATGAGGATGATGCTGTGAAAAGCCACTGCCATAGTTTAGATTCTTGTAATGGGTGATGATGATGATGGGTTTGAATCTAGGAAGATGGTGGATGATGAATCTGAAAAAAAAAGATTGGGAGAATTAAAGCATCACGTTTTCCTTTCTTTTCCATTTTTTTTTAAATTTTTTTAATTAAAGAATTACAAGTGGCTTTTTTATTTATTTTTTAATTAAAAAATTCCTTACGCGGTGTCCAACTCACTTAAGTGAGTTACCACATGGGCGTTGACCCGGTCAAAATCAAAGGGGGTCTATGAGTTGCAAAAGGGGGTGAAGTTAGAGGGCTGAAAAATGATTTTTTTTAATAGGGGGCCAAAATTGCTACCATAAAAAACATAGGGGGTTAAAAGTGCATTTAAGCCTATTTTAAAACCAAGTATTAAGTTGTCTTTCAATCATCTTGCATCTTTTATTAAAAATACAAAGACATTTTCCTTTTCTTTTGCAATACTTAGCAAACAAAAAAGGTTGCCTTGAAGATCATAAGTCTCAATGAAATCAATATTTTATTACAATGGTAAAATTATACACTTACGATGATATCGCCGCAATTGTCATGTAATCAAATTTTGAGGAAATAATGTATATGACCTATTTCACTATGTTTTAACCAGACACATCTTCACCACAACTCTTCAACCGATTTGCCACTTGTGTAATTCAATTAAAATATTCATAGATCTTTTCATTTAATTCCATATGCAAAACCTCAAGTTGCCTATGCGGTGTTTGTAAGCACACCTTCTTGAGTTTATCATCACCAACATGACTTCTAGTATGTTCCATGCCTCCTTGGATTAGGTTGCATTATCAATTTTCTAGAAATTGATTGTATCAACACATTGATGGAGGAAAAACAAATCTCTAAAGTCCTTCTTTGAATCTTTAAGTAGACTACTCGTTGAGCATCAATTGCATCATTAGCTAATTAGTGCAATTCGTTTTGAACCACATCTATGACATCTTGGAAGTTGGAAGCCAAAAAGTACCTTCATTTGTGTACTCCATCGACTCCAATTCTTGCTATCAAGAACCCCTCCAAAACTATTGTCAATATTCTCATTAGAGCTTGTCATCTGCTATTGCAAGAACAATGAAAGCACACATCAATCTTGAAGTTTCGGACCCAGAGCTTGAGGCTCTCGAAACCACTTATTGAAACTCGATCAATGGATAAACACACACTCAGAGTGAAAACACTTAGATATAGTAAAATTGCAAAACGATCAACTAACTTTTATTCCTGGATACTTTAGCTAGGCTTAATACACATTGTGCAGTCCACGACTAACTAGTAATGTGTAACAAACAACTTAACTAACTTCTAACTAATATAATTACTTTGATTTACACTTTTTTTTTCAAGTAGCTTAGTCACTAAAAATTCTATTTTTAATGAGAACAAGTGAGATATTCAGTGTTCGAACTTCAACTCTTGTATATATTCTCATCGAACTTTGATTTACACTTTAACAATTATATTTTCAAATATTGTTTTATAATTAAGACCAAAAGAATAATACAACAGAAAAAAAATACTCTCAGTGATTTATTGAACTTCATTTACCGAGTCTATGTTTGTTTATGCGGTGCACTGACATTGAACTTCATTTACTGAGTCTATGTTGGCGCATGTATAGAGAGAAGCTAGTATTTTCAGCTTCTACTTTTCGGGTAGCACGTGGGTTGTGGTTGGTGACATTGTAACATTGGCCAACCACAATGTCACATGTGTCTTTCTTCTTTCTCTTTCACAATATTTTTTGGTTTCTATGTTCACTTGTGACATTGTGGTTGGTCAATGTCACCCAAGTATTATCCCTATTTTTCATGGTAAATAGACTCTTTTTTTTATATAAAAAGACAGTAAAAAAAGACTTTGAAACATGTGAATAGCCTCTTAAACGTCAAAGCAAATATGTATTGAATCGCAAAAGTTAAATACGGTTAATTGTGTAAAGTATATAAATTTTAGGGTTAAATAAGTAAATAGTCCTCCAAAATATACCAATATTTGATTTTAGTTCCCTAAAATATTCTTTAGGTTTTTGGTCCCTCTAAAATTTTTCGTTTATGAAATTAGTCCCTCCTCTAGTGTAATACTCAATGTCGAGAGGGACTAATTTCATAGATAAAAAATTTTAGAGGGACTAAAAGCCTAAGAAATATTTTATGAGGATTGAAATCAAATGTTGGTATATTTAGGGGATCATTTACTTATTTAACTCTAAATTTTATAGACATATTAGTAAAAAAAATAGTTAAAAATTCATTCCAAGAGAACTTTAGGAAAAGGAATTAGACATTTTTCAAAGCAATCTTTTTGTCACCAAAAAATATACCGTTGGTTTAGTGTGCATTTGGTAAGACACCGTCAACTTTATGGCTTATAGTTTATAACTTATTAGTTTATATGATAAAAATAAATTGTTAGATAACTGTCATTTTTACATTAGTTTATAACTTATTTTCACAAACTTATAACTATTTTAAAAAGTTAATTCGAGTAGCGCATAACTTATTAGTTTTTATCTAAATTTTACTTTTATAATTTTAATTATTAAAAAAATACTTAAATTTACTGTCTATTACGTCATTTAATATTCATAAACTAATTTAAGTGTTAATTTTATCAAACACAACAAATTCAATCAATTAGTATAAATTAACTTATAAATCGTCACAATAAGTTAGCTTGTTAGCCTTCCAATATTTTTTAACAAGTTAGCTTATAGATCATCTTCAATGGGAGGGTCTTAACCATTTAAGACTCGATACCTATCCCTATTGGAGGGAATCTTTTTCAAGGTTTTATAAGACTTGAGGTCTTACTTAAGGTCCCCACTTTTAAGCAGAACCCTCACTCTTTTAATATTAAAAAATTAAAATGTAACGATATAAAGTTATTTATAATTGATTAGTGAATTTTATTTAAGAAATTTTTGTGAGATAAAACTATTAAAGGGATTGAGTTATTATTAAATACTACTATTAAAATTTTATAAATAAGTGAGTGTTTCCAATTAAGTGTCACGTGAATGACGACAGATCTAGTACTAGTTGAGGAGTACACATAAAAACTCGAGTTGCACTTGCTTAGAAGTTAGATCCTTGTTGACAATCATTTGAATAATTGTGTAGCATCATCAGCATTTTAAATACCGCGAAAAACGGTTAAAAATACAAATTAAAAAATATGATTAAAAACGGCGAAATGATGACGTGGAGTTGATATTCCAACGAGTCATCCAGCTAGGACTCTAACAACCAAGCTTTAAACTAAGCCAACGTCCCGCGTGTGCCCGCCTTCGTAATCCATGCACTTTCCCCGTGTTATCTCGTGCTTTTCTCATATTCTTTTGTTCCCTTCTATACACTCTCATCCTGACCGTTCATTATAATCATAGCTTTTGATCGTTGAATCCCGCACCGAAAAACTCTCCCTCATTTGTTGTTACGTCGCGTGTGAGCCTCGTGGAGAAATACAAAGACACGTTCCCATGCAACTAAACCTCGTGCCATTCTCATTAGTAACAAATCCAATCCCCGTCCAACTCAGCAAACGTAACTTAAGTAACAAAAGAACTGAACCGTGACCTTTGGTTTTGATCAATATAAAGCATTACTCTTTTATTTATTATCCGCCATTAAATTTGAACGCGTCATCACTTCAATAACAATCTTTGTCACATCCTCTCTGTTAAGTTTGTTATGTGTGTTCTGCTTCTCTTTCACAGACTTGTTCTTCTATTTTATCCTTAAATTAAATTAAATAACTGAAACACCACAATTTCACTTACCTTTTTTTCTCATTATCTTATTTCTTGTTCCTCTCACTCTTATTCTCCGGCCATCCTCGATGGCTTCTTCGTCGTCTCTAGGTATTGGAAACAATCGTTTAACCGCTGGAGTTGGTGGTATTCACAAGAGGTTGAATGTTAACCGAGTAGTTACATGTTCTGTTGCGATCGGTGATTGGACTCGATCGACGGTGAATAAAGGGAGAATCTCTGCGGTGGCGACTGTGACGGCGAATAAGATGATTGTGGAACGTAATGGGAAGAGCAGGGGAGGAACAACGAATGAAGCTGTTCAGGCTCAGGAGAGGCTTGATCGGTGGATGAGGGAATCGGTGGTGGAGATTGTGAAGAATTTGAAGGAAGCACCGTTGTTGGTGCAAGTTTATTCAAAGAAGAAAGACGAAACTGCCAAGTTAGCGACGGAGAAGGTGGAGGATTGGGAGGCCGTAAAGGAGAGATGGGAGACAGGAGAAACTCCGATGCCGGAGGGCGTTATATTTGTGGAGGAGTTGGGGGAAGATGAGGCGGAGGACGGTGGTGAAAGAGGGTTGAAAGAAAGAACAACCAAGATGTGGGGGGTTGTGGTTCAAGGAAAAGGTGTTGGGTGTGACCCGGTTTGTTATTTGTTGAAAACGAGCCGGGTTGGGTCTGGACCGGGTTCAGGGATGGGTGTTTTCTCGACCCATTTTTGTTTGGTGAGAGTCAAGAGCTTTGAAGAAACCGCACAGTCTCAACTTAAGAATTGTTGGCTATTGCAAAGTCATTGGTTGCGACAGTGATTATTGATTAAATTCATCATGTTGTACAGTTTTATTTTATAAGCAATTTTTTCAAGTTGATATATCAAACAAAGGTGTGGATCTGTATAGGGCTAAAGCCACGATCATTAGCACTAATTGGATTGATCGATCGATCATCAAACTCTGAAAATGTTATTCGTTTGTAGGGGATTTTTTACTTGATGAATGATTTGTTATAATTAGATGTTGTTTTGCGGTGATGCGATAATAGTAGTGTCGCTGTGGGTCACTACAATGGAATATATGAGATTAAAATGTGAATTTTTTCTTGTTAAAATCCATACTCGTTTCTTTCTGCTAGTAGTACATATTTCCTTTCATTGAATCTTTGTTAATTGTGTTTGATCATTTGGCTGATTGGAAGATGTTTAATTTTGAAAAATCACGATCAATCTATGTATAATGAACTTTAAAAATAGTTTTTTTTTAAAAAAAACTTTAAAAATAGTTATGATTAAGTTCAAATATACGACGATATATAGGGATACAAGTTTTTTAGCTAAATTTTTCCTTTGATTAAGAGCACATTTAAACAAATTTATATTTAGTTTTAGAAAATTAAATTAAAAACGGAATGTTATATATACCTATAATTTAATCAAAATTTAGCAAAAAAATAATTTTTTTTAATTTACACAATATGTACTAGTTGAAATAGTAGTGTAGTATTTAACTAAAGGGAATACACGATGATAGTGTAAAGAGAAATGTTTCACAGAGGTGATATTTGAAAAAGGGTGTTTAAGAAACATTATTCATTCTCATTAGTGCCCAACTCTGATAAAATGTAGAGGCATTGTACTCATAATAGATACCCAAAGCATTATGAAAATGCTTATCAAGGTGGTAATATGCATGGAAATGAGGAAAAAGATCAGTTGAGAACAACAATTATGCTCAACAGCCAGCTAGCTGCACTTGAACTAGCTGACTAAACATGTAACTAACAGTTCATTTAAGATACATGCACTCATTTGTGGATCCTCGTCGCGAACATGTCATAATTTGTTGTTCAACTTCTGTCTTGATAATTTGAGTTTCATTAATTGTCAAGATAACAGTAAAATGGATCATTCAACCTCCTTATGTTATAACAACAAGGAATGACAGGGAAGACAAAAGCAACCTGCTTTGAAAGATCAGAAGCTGATCTATCTTGCTCTCTCCCCTCAAACTAATCACAATTTTACGTTCATTAGTAGAACTTGTTTAAGATGTGACCACAGTCCAACCCAAAACAAATCAGCATACATATAGAGTAGTCGAGTAGACGAACACTCATGAGTTCGTACAAGTTCTTTGTAAAGTTAGTAAAGCGTTCTAGTTTCTCACGTCCTAATGTGTAGTTGACGTGAATTTTCCAAACTCACCCAAATGTTATTTATGTGTCTCATTAAACCACATCATCTTAAAATAGTTCGCTTTTTTTTTTGCTTAAATCGTGTAATTTTAAGAATTCACATCAGACCCCGCTTTTTTACATCACATATATTTTATTTAACTTTACTTTTATTGCAACTTAAAATTATATTAGGTTCCACAATGATATAATATTTTAATCAAAGTAATCCATCACCTTCGTTACTTCTTGAAGTGACGAGATCGACATACTAGCGAACTCCAACAATAAACTCTAGGAAAAACCTTTACTTGTGTGATTACAAGTTGGAGGACCTATGAAAATACCGCCCATAGGAGTTGCTCTAAGTAAACGTGGCCTTCTTGACATGATGTCAAATTGGTCGTATTTGAGCTTTAAATTAACCAAATAATAACCCTAAATTTGTTCTTTAGAAATAATTCATTTTTGAACCGATTTTGCTCTTGAACTATGGTGTTTATTTAATGTTTTTTTTCGACAGAAGAGTTTATTTAATGTTGATATTGGTTTTTCTTCAGTTGAATTAAGATTTTTAGAAATAAAGCTAAAATTGTTTGTTAATTATTGTTATATTTTAGCTCAAAAGATATTTTTTAGATTGAATGATAAAATTTCACTTAAATATTTAAAAATAGATTAAATTATCAAAGGTCCTCCTAATTAAAGTTAAACTACTCTCAACTACCTTTTGAAAAAGTCCTTATATAGACAAAAGATAAGTTTCTTTTTTAATTCAGATCATTTTAAAAATAATGTTTGACCTTATTTCTCTTAAAAAAACAAGAAAGAGATCAAGGTGCAAAGTCTCATGAAAAAAAAAACTAGTCCTGATTGTCAACATGGAGGAAACGAATTTTCTGACTATAGAGCCTTTTAGGCTTTTACCGAATCAAAGGAGCTGACGAGTCATTCTCCAAATAAATACTCTTGGTCTCAAGAGGGTGCTACAGCTTAGACACACCTTGGATTGACAAATTTCAGAACCGTCCATTTTCAAGGCAGTTTCACTTTTTATGGTACATTGAATTTGAACCCTTCCTGATTTTGTGTGTGGGAGTTGGGGGGATATGATCACTCAATGTCATACCAAGTATAAAGTCAATTATTGTGTAATTTAAATCACAATAGTTTCCATTTATATTTTTTTTTTTGAATAAATAGTTTCCATTTATATATAAATCTGTATCCGAACAAAGTGGTTGAAAAGCTACTATACTCTCAACAAATACAAAGCAGCGCAAGGCTTATGTGTTTACAAACTCTTGCTAGCACACTTTTCTTACAAGTATACAAATAGTAAAATCACTAAGAAATTTTGTTCATGGTGTTACCAATAAAATGCACAACATACAGTGGCAACTTTTGCAGAAGTATTATCGACCACATTTTAATGATTTTATGACGTTGTGCGGCAGATCTGAAGCCAATTAGGTCCCATGTTGCTGGAGACAGGTTTTGAAGGATCGTCGGAAACCTTAGCAAGGGAGCGATACTGCAATTTTACACTCTCCGCATTGTCTAATGTCTTCACCACATACCTGTACATAAGTCTATTATTAATGGCAGAAGCAAGATTTTTTAATGTGTACGTAAGTTATTAATGGCAGAAGCAAGATTAATGAAGCTCCTTGAAAGCAACATTCAGGAATGGAAGTACACATTAAAGAAACATCTAATTATTCTTGCCATGTTTCCACTGAATGTATTAATTTTAACAGCATTAGACTTCCATCACAACACATGTAGTTATTTCCAAGTCCTTAACCCGCAAATGTGCCATTAAGTTTAAAAGATGTAAGGAAATGTATTTACTACCAATATTCACTATTTTTCTAGGTATATCTACTGACTATAACAATCAGACAATATAAATTCAACTTTTGCAACTTAGCTCCCAAATGCACTGTGCTAGTACCAGGCAACATTTTGTAATTTTTTTATTTCAAAGTGGCATCTTGGATGCAAAATCCTCAAAAGATAATGCTATTAAAACTAACTTTTTAATCATTATAACTAATAGTTCGTTAATTTTTTTTTTTGGTACAAAGTTAAAAATTATTTTTATTACTAATGACAATGAAGTTCGCTTCCACTGGACATATCAAACAAGATTTGATATTAACTACTAGAAAGAAAAAGTTGTGAAGTCACGAACCATCCATTCAGGCATTGTGTTGTTACAATAGCTTCACGCCCAACAAAGCGTTGTGGTGTCCTTTTGTTCCCCTGATCCATTTATTCTCCAATTACTTCATATGTAAATTTTAAAAAAAAAAATGTAAAAGTAACTTTCAAAAATAGTCTCGAGCCTTTTTACATGCTACCTTTATGATAACCCGATCGGTCACAGCAAATGGAAATTGAACACCTCTGGTCCTTGATGATTCAACAACAGCACACTCTCCGAAACCACCCTGTTCTATGTGAAATATATCTCATTAAAAAACAAGAGAGATGACAAGGTAAAATATAAGTAACTTGAGCAGCCTAGATGGTTCCTAATTTTCCTTTCAAGATTGTGCAATGGAGATACACACCTGATCAAATCTTTCTCTTTTTCTTTTGGATGACCGGTAAAATTGTGATTCCTCTTCCCGACGATACGCCTGCACAGCAGCTCGAAGTGCTGTCAACGCAACCAGCACCACAGAAAGAAATCCCAGAAAGAAAATCAGAACATCGCCACCAAATATTACCAAGTATTATACTTTCTAATTTAGATTTAGTTTTTCAGAAGTTCGAATTAATTCATTAAAAAAATAATAATCTTCCCTCTGCAGTATAATGGATATATACAGTGCACTTCAAAGGAAAAAAGGAGAGACATGTCAAAACTTGCTAACCAACCCCTTCCCCTCCCAACCCTCACTGAGGGATAAGCACGGAAACGAGAAAACTTACAAAAAAAGAGCTCCTAGCATCAAAATATTAGAAATGCAAAGAGCAGAGATGAATTTTATTTTTACTCATCAAAAATGAAAATTTGAGATGACTGTATCTATGTTTATGAGACCACATCTTATTTGAGAAGAGTTGATTGAATTCTATATTTTTTACTTACATAGATTTGGAGATATTGATTCCTCCAATGTTGCTTGAGAACAGGTACCACAAGCTTTCTGAAAAATGAAAATGCATCACATAGCATATTAGCTAGTTGACTGCATGCAACATGTTAATGTAAAATTTTAACAGATGTATGTTTACCTCTGAAAATTTCTACAGCATCATACTATCGGCAAATCCACAATCCAAACATATACAAGCAAATGAAATGACCATATTAACAGTCATTAAACCTACTACTCCTAATATAACAATTAGACAAATACTTTTCCGGGCTCAATTATAAGCAAAATTAACACACTATGCTTATATTAGGAGTAGTAGGTTTAATTTTCTCAATATAATCAAAGGTAATTTCATTTCTCAAACTACCCCTTATCATTTACTTGTGCACGAGAACTTGTTTTATTGAAGCGTATTTTGAGAATAATAGCATTAAATAAAGTAATATTAATTAGGTTTTACTTATATTAAGACTGGAGTAGTGCATGGCAATTTCCCATGTCAACTTTGAATTATCTACTAATCCTCAAGAACCATAAATCGAATTTGATTCTTACAAGTATTGTATACAGGAAAAGTAAAAAATAAAGCTAAGCTACACACAATCTACGTTGTAAATCTAGGACAGCAACACAGAGCAAGACCCCAATATTTTTAAATGTATTATTAAGAAATTAATACTCCCTCCTGTCCTTATCATTAAGAGAAAGTAGGAGTACCATTCTATATGTGTGCGTGTATGCGCGCATAGTATCAATAATTATATATTACTGTGGTAATTATAAATTCTACTTATTTTCATATTTTTGTCAATTAAGACTTAAGACTTGAGACTTTTCACTTTACTAGAAGCTCCATATTCATGTCAGATAATAGCCTAATCAAAAGAGCAATCCTGCTAAATCATTTCTGGAAGATATCTGTCAACAAAACAGCCACAAGTCACAACACCTGAACACCCTAAAACATATTGTGGGGTGATATGAACACTCTCTTTTCAACACTTTCTCTAACACTCACTCTCATTAGGCCAAATCAGTGTGGATCCCGCCATTTTATGTGGGACTGATTTCCAAAGTGTGGGATCCACATTGATTTTGCCCAATGAGAGAGAGTATTCCTAGCACTCCTCAAACATATATATAACATCTCAACAATGCCACTGCTTCTTTTACGCTTTTATTACTTATCTACTGCTTTATATGATTCTATCCTCCCACCTCGTCTTGCGGGGGTCAGGAGAGAGCCAACCAAGCTCTGCCATTGAGGATTGAGTATGCAAGGAAAGGAAGGTTGTAGAAAACGTGAGAAAGTCCAAGTTCCCCACCACGTTCTGGTATTTCGCTTTCCCACTCCCGTCGCAGCGCTATTCCTCACTTTGGACACAAATTGCCGCTGTAAAGGTATTTTTTTTTTTTTTCTTTTCAAAAATCCTCTATGTTGAAGTGCTGCTGAGCACTCCATGCATGAAAACAGATGATGTGGGAGCACCACCCCATATCATACCGTGCCCTGTTCCTCACTTTGGACACAAATGATGGCAACACCCGACTCCATGCAATAGAGCCCTATTTACCATTATTAACAACATAGCATACAGTGTCCATCCCCATTCAATAAAGGTTTATCAACTAGCATATATTCTTCCACTTGACCTTTTGATCGACGTTGATTAAAATTCAGCTCCTATCCCAGAACACACAATAAATTTCCATCTTCACAAAACAGAATAATTTGAATTTGTTGCAGATCAATACTTATGCATAATGGCATTAGTAATGTTGGGGGGAGTCCTGCCATTCTACGGTATGGAGGCATATATACGAGAAAAAGAGGTTGAAAATTACCAGATCCATAGTTATTAACATTTTTCAGTTGACAAGTCACAGAAAAGGTCAGTCTGAAAATTATGGCATTTTGATGGCTTAGAACCCACCATTCTCATAACATGCTGTATTCCGCCTCCACCAAATGAATGTCCACAAGGTAATATCATTGCATCATCCATAAGAGTTCCACTGTATTTTCAAAAGATGAAAATATCAATTAGAAAAGGTACAATTATGACGAAACAACACAAGAAACATACAAGATATCAGCAGATCAAACCTATGTGATCCCTATACTGGAAAATTAAGGAGAAGCGTGTAGAAACCAAACCAAATTAGATTATTCTGTTTTGCATCACCAGGTTTTTGTTCTTGATTAAGAGGGAATTACAAACAGTAATTGCCCTATTAGTAAATGAATTTCTATCAACAAGCAAGGCACAGACTTTTACAAGAGGGATCAACTGATGCCGATAGAGAATCTCAATAAGTTGGAAGCATCTGGTTTTGTAAATAATCTGAATGAAAACTTCTTTTTATCCATCACTATACAAGTTTGTAGGATAATAACCCAAAATTTAAAAACAATACATACTGGCGAAGAGAGGAAGAAAAAAAAAAGGCAGAGATGTTTATAAAGAAAGTAGTAACTATGATTTTAGGAACGAGTTGGTGAAAATGAAAATATAGGTGCACAATGCTTTTCAGTTGAAAACAAGAATTTTACAGGCCATTGCAGGCAAACTCGATTCAATCAAAAACAAAAGAATGGTAGGAAACCATTAGCAATAAAAGAACTAAATATAATTATTCGAATCACATTGCTCAACAATCATAGCATATAAAATAGAGCCTATTATCCACAAAAATCTTTATTTTAATTAACTTCAAGAGACTTACGTAACAGGATCTGAAAGAATCGCCCTCAACGACTCCCCTGACTCGCTTGAATACACAACATCCTTTCTTCCACTAAATCCACAACCATTGTCATCCACCAAAACTTTCTGCACAGAAGGCGACCCTTCCGTACCTTGAAGATAGTGTGAATAATATTCCTCACAGTCAGTTACAGAGTTCTGATTTTTACCTAATCTTTCTCGCTGATGATCTCCACCAGTAGTAGCACCACTCGCATTGTTATGCACCAACTGTACAATTTCACCGTCCTTTCCCAGTATTTCTCTACCAGAAACTACAATTCAAAAAATTACCAAAAAGAAACAACAATTCAAAATGTAAAGATTATATTCTGACACTCAAAAAGAATTTATGACCTATGAAGCACTAACACAGACACAACCGCGCACACGACAATGACACATTGTAAATGTAAATGAATTAATTGAACCTAATCAAACGTGTTACAAAGCTTATGACGTATTTTCGAAGCTAAATATGCAAACAAAAATAAAAAATTATTTTGCTCATACCATAAGGGGAATGAAGCTGGGATTTTCCATTTGTAACATTACCAGCATTATTATTGTTAACATCAATGATTGAATTGGAACTACGCTTGCTACCGTCACCAACACCGACGAGTCTGTCTACTACGGTGTCACAGCCATCGTCGTCTTCATCATCATCTTCATCGTCTTCGCCATCAGAGTCATTGCTGCTTGGAGTTCCCTCGCTCCAGTTCAGAACATCCGACGGGTTCCCGCGGTCGGAGAAAACATTCTGGCGGAACTCCGTGCCCTGAGAGGTGAAAAACTGATCACGGTTGACGGTGAACATCTTATCGTCTATAAAACCACCGGTTTTAGGAACCGGATCACCAACCTGTCGCGGTGGTGCACCGCCGCAGTTGAAGCGTAGAGAGTGGTCTGGGAATACGAGAGGGGAAGTGAGGCCGTTTTTGATTCTTTGATCGGGAGTGAGATTGATGTCATCGGAGGACATAGTGCTAACGGTGAAGCTCGAATTTGTGGAATTGTGAAGATAATTAATTAGGGTTTGGAGATAGTGCTTGAAGCAAAACGGTGTCGTTTTGGTTGTTATTCATGTGCGCGCGCTATCTTGTCTTGTGTAACAGTGGTTAGTGCGTCTTTGCTTGCACATGACGGATTGAGTGCTTCACTTTAGAACTACGTCGTTGGGGGCACTCTTTATTTGAAAATTGCGCAAAAAGCTCCTAATCGGATCGTAACTCTCAATTGATGTAATGCAAGATAAGACACGTTCAAAATCATTCAACACACTTTTTTTGAAGAAGCAAAATCATTAACACATTCAATTTCAATATACATGGTCAAATACATTCTAACACATCCAATTTCAATATTCATACACATTCATCTGCTTATCAGAGAGAGGGCACAACGGCAAAATACAGACTTAAAATATCATCTAAGTCATGAGAGTCATAATTGTTGTGGTATTTAAATACTAACATATATTATTCATTTGAAACACTAGCGAAAAATCAAACTACATGGCAATTAGAGTCATAGAAACGTTCTCCTCCTACGCGTGACTCAATACCGAGTGGCTGACTATTTTTCATGGGCAATCTACTGCAGAGTACCTTCTAAATCATCATAACATGTATCATTTTTCATGCCATTCAACATCATATGTCCTAACCATCCTGCATGTATCCCAAGTATCATCAACATTTTCGTTCTCTATCATAACCTCCACATTTGTTGGCCTAGGAGGATCTCCCTCGATTTGAGCCACTAGTTTTGGATGAGTGACCATATAAAACCATTCAATATAACCTGGTACGACTTGTCATGGTGCCTCCACAAATAGACCATGCAAGCTAAGTCCTAAGGTATAACAAGTAACAAAAAATCTTTGGAGAGCAATATAATCAACAAGAAGGAAGGTTGAAGCATCTGAAGAAAAGAGGTTCTGAAGACAAGTAATCCTGAAACTGGCGTCATCAGAAGCACTCTCCTCAGAAGCTAGTCACCAGAAGTTGACGTCATCAGAAGCATCTGAAACCTGGAAGACTGAAGAACTTCAAATGTTGTTCAAGTAAAGATTTAATCACGCCTATCATTAGAGAAGACTAGAAACATGAAGTAACGCCTATTTCAAATGGATTTGAAGGCATTGAATGTTTATTCTTTGGAGAGCGTTGAAAAAGGACATTTGTACAAAGTGTACAACCACTATCTCCACTACTCTGTTTTTATGTTTGCTAGTACAAGAACAACAGCTGTGTCTGCAACGGTGTTCCTCCAGACTTGGAATAGATTTGAAATTGCTCCTTCATAGGACAATAACCAAATCAGGCAACATATTATTGGTGATTTGATCGAGTTTCAAACGACTCTTTTTGATGTGCTGGCAATCAACAGCGTCTCTTTCACACTTCTATATAAAGGAGTGAAGACTTGCTGTTTGGATACTCAAGACTCATACAACAATTTACAAGTGCCAAAACTCTGCTGAAATTGTTTCACATCAAAGTTCACTTAGAATTTCTTAACAACTTCCATATCTTAGAAATTCTAGAGTCTTAAAGAGTTTGTATCTGATTTGTATTGTGAACACCAATGATTGTATATCAAATGTTCCACCTCAAACAAATTTCTTTGTAATTCTGTTTGAATAGAAGTCTCTTGCAGTTGTGCTTGAGCATAGGAAATTTCTTGCAGTTGTGCTTGAGTAGTTTGAAGTCTCTTGTTAGGTTTAGCAGTGAGCAATTGTAATCAGATATTACATTTTAGTGAACTCTCCTTGGAAGTGCAAGGGGGACATGATTACTTCCGGTTTGTGGAAGGAACCTGTATAATTGCTTCGCGTCTTTCTTCTCTCTCTCTCTGTTTTATCCGCTGCATTTAGTTTATGAACATCACTTCAGAAGCTGAGTTCTATCTGCTTCTGAACAGTGACTTCAGTAGGAGAAAATAAAGAAAAAGCTAATACAATTCAACTCCCCCTTCTAGTGTTTTTCTCACCTTCAACATTAAATTAAAAAAAATACTAATTAAAAACACATAGTTAATTAAAAATAAATATTAAATGTTTGCAAGAGGGTACAATATTCATCCATATGCGATCGCACGAGATTAGTTGTCTCAACTAAATAGTTGTAAAGGTATGCTAGAGCTAAAGCGCCCTAATGTCATTGATTAATGAGGAATGGTAGCAACACTCACTTTTAAATACTCTCTCTAGTACTCACTTATTTATTGAATGAAATCAATGTATGTCCCACCACTTTGTGTGGGTTCAATTTTAAAAGTGTAGACTCACAATAATTTAAACCAATATTCAAAAGAGAGTGTTGCTAACATTACTCTTGATTAATTGAGTGGGGCCTAGAGATACTCTAGAAACATTGCATCGACGTATTGATTGGTCTTGTCTATGAAGATGGCACATCAAACGAGATAGAGCAGATGGGCTCGTACACACAGTCTTGTGTCTATCTCTCTCAGCCTCCTTCCCTTTTTTTGCTTATGCAATTGCAAGGCTTTTGTGAGACGTTCCTCGTAGATTGCCTTCAGCCAACTATATGAGATGCGAGCACCCTTGAAATCATTTGCACTCGTCGTAAGCAAATTCAATATCCACACCAAGCAACTCATTAAGCAAAGCAACGCCGTTTTCCAACACATATACTTTCATGTTATTTCATATTAAGTAAAAAATACTTTGAAATAAATTAAATGCAAACACATTAAGTAAAAAAAATATATAAAAGAGATAAACAAACATGTACTTTCATGTCATTTTATATTCACCATACAAATTAACCGCTGATTTTACAAAATACTTTAATTTCAATAAACTAAATTTTCATCTATCAACTATATAGGTTGGTTTTTTAGCGATCAATAACTTATAATAGCTACTCACTTTAGTCAATGTTATAAGCAAATACTCTTATTTTTAGATTTACGGAGTAATTTATACATTTAACTTATACTTTTTAAATAGAATCTTAATAATTTTTACATAAATTTAATTGATTTTGTCTACAAAGTAATGGTAGCTTACCAACAAAGCAAAGAATTCTCCTACTTTTAAAGATCTTGCCACGTATAACTTTAAAAGATAACGAAAAATGCTAAATATTTTTTTTGTGGTGTCCGGGTTTGAACCCCAGACTCTGCATATATTATGCAATGTCTCTACCAACTGAATTAAGCTTACAAGGACGGAAAATGCTAAATATAAGTATAGAAAATGTATATCTAAATTATTCTTTTAATATAAATTTTGTCCTTTAATTCCTTATTTAGCTTATGAGTCTTGTTAACCAGTACTTCAATGTAATGGTTAAAGAATCTACAAATAGAAATTATGTCTTAGAAATATAAGAGGTTACTTTTGATCAAGTAATTATTACCCAATTTTTTCATAAAAATTTAGTTATTTTAAAAGCTTAATCAATGCCCTTAGAACACGTTAGCATTATCTTTAGCTTATTAATGTGTGTCATTAAAGCATAAATTAACATGACTCCGAAATAAAAGTACTAGTAGTATTAGGGGTGGCAAAACGGGCCCGACCCGTCGGACCGGTCCGTTTGACCCACTATTTTTGGCGGGCTGAGTCGAAGTTTTGAACTTGATTTCTATAGTTGGCTCGGCTCGTATCGTTGAAAGATGGGGCTGGGCGGCCCGCTTAACTCGTTGGAAACAGGGTGGGACGGGTCGGCCCGTTTAACTCGTTTATCAATTTTTTTTAATTTTTTTAGTGGAACAAAAAGAAATGGATAGGCCTAACATGGCCAAACCCAATAAAAAACAAATACACGGTTACACTTCTGCCTAGGGTTTTGTGCCGTGAAAGGAATATATAAAACAACTCTGAGTGCTGCAGTGTTGTGCATCTCCTACTAGGGTTAGGTTATTCTTTGTTGCCGTAACCGTTCCAAGTATGCAAAGTTTGAGTGGGAGAGCAAGATATTCGAAAAAGAAAAAGAAGTCACATGGGAAGCAATGGAACATTGCATTGGAAAGAAAGCTTCTATTCCGACACCATCATTTAGGCAATCCAATAATCGAGCATTTCTTTTTCTTTTATAACAAGAGAGATCTTAAAATAAGTGTTTTTTAGTGTACGGTAAAGGATTAGTAAAACGTTTTGAATACTTCGGTAGAATTACTTTGACTACTCAAGAATCCAGGCTCTATGGGAAGACACAATTACTCGAGATTCTTAATCACTTCTGACTTCTAAATGGACATTTTTTATTTTAGGAAAATATTAACGAGTGCTCCAAAGACATTAGTTAAGAAAATCAAATATAGCATAAGTATCTTAGAATTTATGCAGTAAAAGTTTAAAAAGTATAAAAGATGATATTTTCAATGCAAATATTTCTTTTTTTATCTCCTTAGCTCGAACACTAGTTAACAAGACCTTTATTTTATTTTATTTTATTCTTACTATGCAATTAACCAGATTTTGATAACTGAACAATGAAGAACTAGACACTCCTAATGTCAAGGTGATTTTTACCTAACAAGATCATTCCAACGCATAAGTAGGAAGGGAAATGCTAGAAAGTTGAGAGATGGTGCCAACCCCATTTTAAGATCCACCACAAACACGCTTGCTTGGAGTTTTTAAGTTTTAAAAAAAAAAATTATTCGAGAGTCTATTGGGCAAACACCAAGGAAGTGAAATAGTTTTACACCGATATTCAATAAAAGATTATAGCATTTCCTTGGTGTTTGCTATCAACGTAAAACATTTTTACATATGATTCAAATCATATCTTACTATTTAGAAAACAATAAATATATTTTAGAAAAACTAATATAACAGAGTTACATTACATTGTAACTTAAATGTATGTATAAAAATACTACCCTCTCTTCATTATTTCTTGTTAAAATAATTTTCTATCATTTTAAAAAATACATATATTTAGATTATTTATTTTTTACTAAAAACTCGACTCATATCAGAAGATGGGATTATCATCTAATCAAAAAAAGAAGATGGGGTCATCATTGCTCAAAAAAATACATTTCCACCTAGATTCTCCACCAAACAAAAAGACAGCACTAAAACGATACTTCTTGCATGCGCCACAGAAAAAGCATACAAAAATATGGTCGTTTCCGGACCTAGTGGCTTCAAAAGCGGAAAAAAGCTGTCCAAAACAATGAAGAAGGACACCAAAACAAACAAATTGCCAAATTGGACTATGAAACAACAGCGATTGAGCAAACAGGTACAATTTTCAAATTTGATCCAAATTGGAACCCCGGTGAAAAAGAATCCAGCATCCTAAATGTAGACTACTAGTAACAGCATAACAACAGAGAAATCTTAAAAAGAACAAACTACTAAAGATCAACAACAATACAATAAATTATATTGAAAATAATACAATTTCTCTGTCTCTTTAATTAATAATTAATTAAAACCGGATTCATCTTCGCCGAATAATCCATTCATTGTCTGTTCTAATCTCCTAATCAAGAAACCATCAAGTTAATTCAATTCATCCTGACAACTCTTCTTGTCCTTCTGAGCCTGAGGGGCATCTTATAAGCTCCAATATGGTAACTACTTCACCCATTTCTGGCCTATTAGACGGTACTTGTGAAGTACATACCAAACCAAGCTTAATCACAGGAATTACTTCTTCTACTGGGAACTTCCCTTGTAGTCTTTCATCAATGCATTCCTCTACTCTCCCTTCATCCAATGCTCCTCTAACCATGTCACAAAGCACAACCACATCATCCTCCATATACTCTACAGGCCTCTTCCCAGTCACAGTCTCCAAAACCAAGACTCCGAATCCATAAACATCGCATTTCTCCGTAATTTTCACTGTTTTGCAGGCAAACTCCGGTGCCATGTAGCCGAGTGCACTCTGAATTTTGCTGCTTAAGACGTAGCGGTCGAGCATTGGTAGTAGTCTTGCTAGGCCGTAATCTCCTACTTTAGGTTCACCATAGCTGTCGATAAGAATGTTGGTTGACTTAATATTGTAGTGAATAATGTTGGAGTGGTGCAAGTGAGACAAGGCCTTTGCGGTACCGAGAATGACGTTAAACCTCTCATTCCAAGAAAGGAAGCTTTCGCCTGATCCTTCGTGGAGATGCTTGTAAAGGCTGCCGCGGGAGACAAACTCATATATGAGGAGTTGTAGTGATGAAGTCCAATAATAGCCTTCGAGTTCGACGAGATTTTGGTGTCTGACTTTCCCTAGTTTCTTCACTTCCCTCTCGAAATCTTCTTGAGACTTGACAAGGCTTGACACGGTGAGCTTCTTTATTGCAACTGAACGCCCGTCTCCTAGAACTGTTTGATAGACAGCCCCAAATCCTCCACGCCCAAGCTCGCAATCCTTGTTAAGCAAAGCGTGAGCACCAGAGCTGAAGTCAGGTTCACCTGAAAACATGACAAGCTTGCCAGAGTTGGCATCTGTGGTTGGCGAGCGGCTGTACTCATCCCCTGCAGAAAAAGCAAGAGCAGCTGGAGATCGAGATGTGGTGGACCGAACACGGAGGTTGAGAACAGTTATGCCAATGACACCAATAACAATGAAAGCAGCTGCACCAATGGCAATGAGTGCTGAAATGCTGAGGATATTTCTCTTATGACCCAATGTTGGAGTAGGTGATCCAGGGTCAGAGTCAGGAGAAAAGTTGGTGGGATTCAGAACAATAGGCTTTGGGAGTTTAACAGGGCATTTTTTGTTCACAACAGAGCCACAAATAAATGGATTACCAGAAACAGACGAAGGTGAAATGGTGTTGAAGAAACCACCAGCCGGTAGTTCACCCTTAAGGTTGTTGTGAGATAAATTGAAGGTTATGAGATTGGGAAGGTTAGCCAATTGCTTGGGAAGGTCTCCAGTAAGGTTGTTGAATGACAAGTCTACAGTTTTCAGGTTGGTGAGACTTGCAACTGCTGAAGGTATCGACCCACTCAGCTTGTTCTTCGACAGAATCCTACACAATATACCAAAAAAGAAAGGAGAGAAATAGAGAAGTGAAACCAGGAGTCAGAACCATAAATAAAAATAAGAGCAAATCAGTTGTTACTGCATGATAAATTGATATTTAAAAATATAATTCAAGACTAAAACAACCATTAAATAGTGCCCATTGTGAAATAGAGTAACAATGCATGAAACTGTAATGGCAAAAATATTAATTAAAGCCAAAGAACTATAACAGATATTTGGTTGGTAATTCAAGTTTCAGTCACCATCCATCCTCTCAGATGAATTATGGATGTCTTTTGTTCAACCTTTTTGCTTCTTCATATTGTAGGGCATAGAAAAAGTGACAAGTATAATTGAACTAAATGTGGTTATTGTTAATGATGTAATAATACATATGCAGTTCATAACATGCCTGTTTATACAAAATAATACTAAAACTACATATCAAACTGAATCAATGTCGACACTTTTTCAGTTGTTTTTTATCATTTATAGAACACATGGAGAAATAGAGAGACCAAAAGAAAGGTCTTCATCAACAGGCATATCAACCATGAACAAAAATATTGCTTCAGTTTAGATGTATCTATCCAAGTAAATAAGGTAAATTAAACACTTTCTAACCAAATATGTAGCAAGCAGAATAGCCATATCCTTTAAGATTGGAACTTAAACAAAACCAGTTATAGTAATAAGGGGCAGCCTTAAATTATCAACGGTTAATATAAGCATACTGGCACATGTTTATAATAAAATGGCAAAACAAAAAATAATGGCACATGGAAAAGGAACTTACAAAGTTTTTAATGAAGAGCAGTTCTCAATTGAGATTGGAATTTTCCCAATAAGGAAATTGTTTTCCAAACTCAGTTCTTTCAAGGAAACAGCTCCACCAATTTCCGAAGGTATGCTTCCATTTAGCTTATTATAACTCAAATCAAGACTAGAACACGTTTTCAAATCACTGATTGCAGCCGGAATATGACCTCCAAGAGAGTTATATGATAAATTTAAAACCTGCAAGCTGCTTAAACCCGAAAGAGCAGAAGTAATTTCACCAGAAAATGCATTGTGAGATAAATCCAAAACTTGAAAACTCTGAACAGAAGCTTCAGTCAAGGAATACAAAGGGCTTTTCGCCCTACCACTCATTCTGTTTTTAACCACCATAACCTTCTCCAAATCCGACCTGAAAATCCACGATGGAAGATTGCCAGACAATGAATTCTGGCTAACATCCAAGGCCAAGAGGTTTGTGCAATTTGCCATAGACTCAGGAAGATTACCAGTGAAACCATTTCCTGAAAGATTCAACGTTTTCAATGACCAAATATTGCCTAAACTGTTTGGTACCAAACCAGAGAATCTATTCTGAGAAAGATCCAATGACTGAAGACCCTTCATTTCTCCAATCCAGTCCGGAACATCTCCAGAGAAAGCGTTAGCACGCAAACTAAAGTAACCACACAGCACCAATTCCTTCAAATCACTAGGTACACTACCAGAGAAAGAATTATCACCAAAATCAATAGACCTCAAAAGCAAGCAACTTCCAAACCCATCTGGTATCTTCCCAGAAAAACTATTCCTCGCCAAGTTAATGCTCCGCAAATTCTTCATCGCTTCAACACCTTCCGGAACCTCACCTTCCAACAAATTATCAGACAAATCAAGAGACCTAAGTCCACTCAAACTCCAAATCCCCTTTGGAACATTCCCCGAAAACTGGTTAAAAGACAAATCAATAGTAGCAATAGCTGCACATGAACTTAAACTAGAAGGAACATTCCCAGAAAACCTGTTCCTAGCCAAAGAAACAACTCTCATAGACCCACATTGTCTGAAAAAATCATCAGGAACAACCCCAGAAAGATTATTATTACTCAAATCAAGAACCCTAAGGTTATCAATAGTAGCAATATTTGCATTTATACTCCCAGTAAGATTATTATTAGCCAAATAAAGCCGACGAAGAAACTGCAAACGTTGCAAACCACGACCAATTCTTCCAGATAAAGAGAACCCATTAAGATTAACCTCAACAACTCTATTAGATCTAGGGTTACATTTCACACCAACCCAACTACCACCACAAGCACTTTCATCATCTTCATTCCAAGATGTTAACTTTCCCTTTGGATCTTTTATATCTGCTTTGAACACTATCAACCCCAAAACGTCGTCGTTTAAAGAAGGATTCACAGCTGTCACTGTTGTCACAGTCACCAGAAACAGGAAGAACAAACATAAAAGATAAACTCTAATAACACTCATTTTGGATGAAGGTTTTATTTTGAATAACACTAAACACCCATCTGAAATTGAAGTGAGAAAAACAAAGTAAGAGTGTTAAAGAGTCAAAATTTGGAAAGAAAAAGTAGAAACCAGCTTGAAAGTAAGGTTAAATAACAAAAGGGGTAGATTTGAAAATGGGTAAAAGAGGAAAGTGAGACAGTAGCAGAAAGAGGAAAAGTGTAACGAAAACGAAGAGAAAGAGTGAAGTAGTAAAGTTGAAGAAAATAGAACTAAGTTGAAGAGTGTTGTGTTGTATAAGACAAGGATTTCAAAACGGTTAAAAGAAAAAAAAGAACACAGTGACCGGACGGAGAAGTGAAGCGGTGGCTAGTGACCGGGAAATGTGAAAAATGAAGAGGTTTTTGCGACGGGGGGTGACCGGAAGTTGAACGGTGGCGGTGGTAAGAAAGCAACGTCTCTCTCTCTCTCTCTCTGATATGCTGTGTACAGGAAATAAATATTCGGTTATTAATAACGGGAAAAAAATGGTCATGGTTGGTAGATGAGGAAATAAATAACAAGTTGTACACGTGGCGTTACGCATGAGGGATTGGTATCCTACGTGTCAGACAAGTCATTATGGTCTCTTTTCTTTTGACGTGGATGGCTTAGCTGGCATCATTAACACACACAATTGACTAGTTTCTTTTCTAATTGATTTTTTTTCATATAAAAAGTAAAATTAAATGAAGGAATTAGAATTCATTACCATTTGAATTCATTACAATATTCTACCCTCCTTTCAATACTTTTCTTACAACTCCCAAATGGATTGTGATGATATTTGTCCTTTTTTAAGATTTAACATACTCTCTCCGGTCCTATATATAAGAAGAAAAAAAAATTTTTAAATATATTTAATAATTAATGTATCTAATCTTCATTGTAAACGATATACATTAATTATTCAATGTATCTAAAAAATGAATCTTTTTTTTATATATAAGACCGGAGTATATATCTTCATGGAAAACAATATTTTGTGTTCAAGAGAAACCTCCTCTTTGACTAAACGATAATTTTTACATAATACTGTTATTTTATGGTATGAAATTGTATAACGAGGAGTCTTTGTTGTAGTGATGGTTACTTGTTTCCACAGGCAGTGGATGGCATGTGATCTTAATTTATAATGTGGAATGGGGTAGGGTTTCCTCAAGTAAATTAGGAAAAGAGTACTTTCAACAGTTTAGAGTGGAAGCTAGTTGGCTCCTGAAAAGAAAAAAGAAAAGCAATAAAGGCAAGTAGGTGGACATGGTGGGTGGTGCAATAAAAGTAAAGGGAGAAAGATGGTTGAGAGTGAATGCTGTGAAGCAGTGTAAAATTGATAGAATCCTTTTCCATATCCCTTCTTCTTGCTAGCAAACTGGACTCAAGGGTCAGGCCCCCCTCTGTTAGTTCCATATCCTCCCCGGCAAGCACTGCACTTCTGAATATCCAATTTTTCTGACTTATCTAAAATTTTACTCTTACGTTTAAAAAGTGATATTTAATTTAACCGTATATCATGGATAAATATAAAACAGAATACTAGTACGTGTTTGTAAGTTGTAACCAACTAGTGTGTTAACCCCTACTATTTTTCAATCTTCAAAAATATTTATTTGTTTTTTATTTATCATAGAAAATCATTTATTTCATGTTTTTTAAAATTTGTCCGTGTTTTCTTATGTCGCAGTGACAAATTTGTGTCCTATATTTTTTAATCTTATTAATGATAAATATATTTTCATTATTTTTTATATTTGTCTACAAAAATATTTGTATACATCATTGACAGATATTTATCCCTTATTTTTTATGTATCAGTTACTAATTTATGTTATTAGTGATAAATATACTTCCATTATATTCACACAAAAAAATATGTATATATATACTTCCACTATTTTTTATATATGTCTACAAAAAATATTTGTATATATTGACAACTATTTATCTCATGTTTTTTAAGTATCAATTACTAATATTTGTCTTTTATTATATGTATTTATCAGCTATAAGTATATGTTCCGTGTTTTTTTTATCTTTTTTTTTTGGTAAAACCACTTTTTTTTTATCTATCAGTGATAAATGTGTCACATGCTTTTTAATATTAATTAGTGAAAAATATTTGTCTCGTGTTTTTTTTAAAAATATGTATTACCAACAAATATTTGTCTCGAATAATGAATTAGTGAAATTTATTGTTTATAATTGATTATTAATTGGAGTAACTTATCTTAGAGTTATGTATCCTAACTTATTTTTATTTTGAATGAGTGGTTTAAGAAAGTGATTTTCAAAGTTTGATACTATTTTTTTGTCAAAAAAAAAGTTTGGTACTTTTTATTTTTTTTAATGAAATCATTGTAATGTTTTTGTTAGGGAAAACATAAGTAATGTCAATCGATGAAATAAAACTATTTTTTTAACAACTTATTAATTTTATTTCATATATCAAATATTCTCTCTAATGTTTATAATTCAAACTCATAATGCTTTAATGTCATTTTTTTTGTGTTAAGAAATTATTTATTTTTTACATGTAATAATAATTGGATAAACATTCAGATTTTTTATGATTGGTTTTTTTTTCAATGATTCATAATTCGTTAATAATGTAATAATAATATTTTGATATAGCATAAGAATAATCAAATCAATTATTTATATTATTTAAAATTTTATATAAGAAAAAAAGTATATAACTTTTTTAATTTCATTTTAAAATATCATTCTCATTGATTTCGAAACATAAAATCTAAATTTGACTTTTTGTATGGACCAATTTTTTTTGAATTTTTTTCATTATGTTAATTTAACATAATTCCTTATTTGTTTTTTTTTAAATTGTTGGTGTATGCTTTGTTCTTTAGGTAAGTCATAAATGGTAGTAATTGGAATTTAATTTTTAAAATTGCAACAAATATGTTTATTTTCATATTCATATGTTTATGAAGCAACTTGCCACATGTCACTTTTTAATGTATTTCATTTTGTCATGTCATGTGTATTGTGTCATTTCACCATTCTAAATTGTATATATAGAGGATAAAAAGGATAAAAAAATATAAATATATGGTAGTAACAATTTTTTTTAATTAATCTAGTAATTAGGAATTCACTTTTTAAGAAAAATAAACTAGGTGTTTAAATTTGGAACTCCGTCTCCTGCATATTTCGTATAATATATCTATCAACTAAACTAAAAACAACAAAAGATGAGAAGAAAACCATCAATCGAAACACAAATTGATTTTCTTTGGCAGGAAAAGAAAAAAAAAAGTTTCCTGTCCTTAAAGGCGTGGTATGTGTATGGCAGTTTGGTGCATGCTACAGCCACACCAAATTTCTCCGAAAAAAATTTATATGTGAAGAAAGTTTATAAAAATAAAATGTTAGAGGAAGGTAACGGTTTATTTTCTCCTAATTTACGATTGTTAGGGTTATAAATAAACACAAGCTTCTTTAAAAAAAAAAGACACGAGCTAATAAAATTTGTCCAATTAAAACTATTAAAGCTGTTATTTTGAATGAAATAGTATAGTCTTTAATTTTATTGATACTATTGTTTTAGGCACACCAAAAAATTAACCATGAATCCGCTCCTGTTGTATATTTGGTTGTTCGGTAAAAAAATTGATTTTGAGCGAATTGATTATATAAAACTAATTCCAACTAAAAATGAAGTTAAATGTAAAGTATTTTGTGATCAACATATTCTTGTAAAAATGAGTTTAAATATTAAACTGTTTCTAAAAATCAATTATAGAATAAATAAAACTACAAATTACAGCTTAAAGTAGAACCAATTATGAAAACAATATTAAGTCTAATAAAAAACAACCAAACATATCAGAATCTATTCAACATTTCCAAAAATCAATTTATATTATAATCATGTCTTTGTTTTTTAAAGATATAATCATGTCATTGTGTGAAGAAACCAACGAATGCATCCACGAGTAATCCTAGTCAAAAAATTTGTTTTTATCACCTCTGGCATAGTCTTCTCTTTCAATAAGATTTTTTTTTCATTCACAAAGTTCAAACTTAAAACTTTAATTAAGAGATCTGAGTACACTTTAAACAATAGTTAAAGATTTACACAATAAGTCAACATGATTCTAAAGAGACGATGCATGAAATATGCAATGTTAAGGTTGAATTGTAGATTTTCCACTTATACATTCTAGCAACTTGATTACTTGAAGAACAAATTATATAAAAATCACTTTTAATTTAAGGGTAGTGTTAACTTGTGCCCTTACGGCACATGTTAAAAAACCTAAAAGAAGAAATACTCTCTAAAATTTTGTACATTCAATTCATCAAAAAATTAAAAATTAAATGCATTGCACACATTCCAATAAATTATTTATATATTTGCATTATTAACTTGTGTCTCGAGGGCACAAGTTAACATTCCCGTTAATTTAAGGGTCGTGTTAAGGACACAAGTTAATAAGGTAAAAAAGGAATTAATTAATAAGTGCATAAGTTAAAAAGATAAAATTTAAAGTTTTTAAAAGTAAGAATACACAATTTCCAATGTTTTATTTCTACTTTTGGTTTCTTATTTTGTGCCTTAAGAGCACAAGTTAACATTTCTCTTGATTTAAACATGTTTGTAATTATTGAAGTACTTAATTAATCTCTCGATAAATACTTTAACCAGAACATAAAAAAGAGATTGATAACTTTAACTATAAATAATCTCCGTGAGCTTAACTCAGTTGGTAGGGATATTGCATATTATATGCAGGGGCCGGGATTCGAACCCCGGACACCCCACTTCTCTACAATTAAATTGTATGAGCTCTAGCCACTAGGCTACTTGACCAACAAAAAAAAAACTTTAATTATAAATACTTTTTTTTTTATAAGTTTAACTATAAATACTTTTTTTTAAGGAAACTATAAATACTTAAAAGAACATAAAATCCTTTCTTTTGATAAATCAATGTGTCATCTGCATAAATGTGAAGTCGAGATAATTGAGATATCTATTTAAAAGATTGATTCCTTCCTGTAAAATGTTTTTGCATACACCTATCGGCTAAGAGATCCAACCGTGAACAAAATAATTAAGAAGGGCCAAGTACATACTTCTACTCTTGTGAAGATATATGAGGTTTTATTTTCTAAACAGATAGATGCAAAGTTAAATATACTATGAGATATATCCAATGGCAAGAATCCGTTATGCATTGCGTCCAATATGGATGTAAATATGCGAGAGAATGAGATGAGAAGAAACCCGTGAGTTCCATTTACATTTACAGTAACACTGTATATTTTTTGTGTCGCTATGTATTTGACTCCTATGTCCTATCCTATCTTTATGTCTTTGGGTTTTATTATGCAATCAAACAGAATAAGACACTCAACTTAATTCTTTATATATTTTCAGAAACTGTGTTCATCTTCGTGTGGAAATTTATTATATTTCTAGTTTCTAGCAAATATATTTCCATTATTGTAAATTAGATTATGTTATGCAACACAACACAAGTAGTATAAAATAAGGTAGTGAATTGATGAATAAAAAACTTACATGTGCAGTAGGACCACATGCATGAGTAATCGACACGAAGCAGCTTACAATTAAACGAATAAAAAAGAGGTTTGTGGAACGTGGATGAACATAGAAGTTAAATGGCCAACGTACTACTACTAAGAGGAAAGGATTAAAAATGTGGTAAGTACGAGGGTTTGGCGGAAGAATTAAATGCGTTGAGGAGGGAGACAATAATTTGAAGAATGTCAATGGAATAGAGATGGTCATGAAAGGTCCAAGAAGTAAATGCCAAAACACTGGCAATGTTTGGTCCCCACCGAACCGAATTGTGACTTCCAAAAACAAAGTGGTAGAGGAGAATCTCACACAGCTTTGGAGTTTGTGTGTGTTGGTCAATCCTTCCACTTGCAGCCGTAGGCTTTACAGCAATGTAACGCAATTTCTCTCTTCGATCCGTTCATTTCCCTATTTTGTTCTTAAAATTTGTCTAGATTTATTTTATACGATAGGTTTTATCATTTTTTTACTTTGATTTTTTGTTGTCTTTAAATTCAAAGTTCAAAAATATGGCAAAGCTTGGAGCATCATAGGATTCTAATATGCCTCCCCTTTGAAATATCTCTTGTACCTTTTGAAGAAGGACGCGTGTGGAACTTTCTATCCTAGAGAGTAGTCTTTGCTGTTGTTTTTTCTTTTATTTTGCCTTGTAACAAAAAAAGGAAATCAAAGTTCAAAACTTTTGAAATGAGAGAGATTCTAATTGTTGCTTATATATAAACATATTTCAGATTATATAATCCAAAAATTCTTAAAATGTTCATATTATATAATCAGAGCCAAGAGTATTTTCATAAAAAATAAGGTGCATGAGAAACGCATAGAGTGAGAAAAGTAATAACAAAAAATAATCATATTAGATACGAAACGAACGAGTTCAGCATTACAATTTAATCTAAGATTTTGAGGTATAAGATTTATAGATCCTCTCAGTTTTCAACGTTCACTTTTCTAAACAATGTGAATCCATCAATTAACTATGCTTCCCTTGAAGTGGATGTTTTTTTATCCACATTGTCAAGAAGGCTTTTGATAAAAAATAGTCGGTTGAACCATCGACTCTAATACCACTATTGAGCCGTTAGGAGGAGTCTAGGGCAATATCCGCATTGGGTCAAGAGCAACCACACAAAATGTTTAACACCACGCTTCAAGTCAAGATCTTAAGACAATGAGTTTATGGGTCTTCTGACCTATAAAACGTTCAGCCTCCATTTCTAAAACAATACATGCCTTCTAACTAAGATTTATTATACAACATCTATAATATATTTTATTTTTGTGTGTAAACCATGTATTCTTCGCGTACAACTGCATAGACTAATCTCTTTAGTCTTGTGGGGCCAAATGGAAGACAATTCTTCCTAAAAGTTTTGACGTTTTCGCATGCCCAAGACTAGATTTCAAATTCAAGACCTTAGTTAAGTTAGAAGAGACATATATCATCTCATTTAAGCATTCTTAAGTTAACATCTATAGTATTTACCAACTTATCTTTTTATTTGTACTATTTTTAATTTATATTTTTAAATTAGATAAATTTATAAAAAAAATTATCATGAATATCAATATACCAAATATATTTGTATAAATAAAATTCTCGATATAAGATTCATATGAATATCGTTCGTGGAAATATAATTCTATAAGATGAAATAAATGTACCATGATAAAATTTACTCCCTCCGGTCACATTTGTAAACAAAACACAACTTTTTAGGTTCATTTAATAACTAATGTATTTGGTCTACAAACGTGACCAAATACATTAATTATTCCATAAACCTTAAAAGTTGTTTTTTGCTTATAAATGTGACCAGAGAAAGTAGTAGGCTTGGTCACATGCTTCCATCGGTTGGTTTGGCATATTACAATCTCTACTTGGCTGAGAAATAAATTTATTGCGGTATAATGAAACATAAGAATAAAATTAACCTTATATATTAATAAAATATTCGTGGAAGTGTTGCATAAAGTTTTGATGTCGCCGAGGTCGTATTTGAGGTAGAGTAAAGAGGGCGACCATCCTAGGTCCCAAAAAATAAGTGTAGAATATGGGTCTCGGATTTTTTAAATAAGTATCACATATAATATTATACTTTGAAAAATATAGAAATGAAGATTTTGAATCGAGTATGATTGTTGCCAAAAAGACTTGCATTTAATATGAGTATAGAGCCGACACTTCCAACAAAGTGTCGTAGCTTTAAAAAAATACAATATGATGAGAATGATAATGATGGACAAATACATTCATTCGAGGAACCTTTTAGAGTCAAGCATATTTTGGTGGTTGGTGATATGATAATAACTTCGTTTAAAAATGTATTTGAGCACTTAGAAGTATTTAAAAGTATTGTTGGTTTTTTATTTGACGAAAGAACCTTGAAATCATTGGATAATGATGAATTTAAAAAATCTTGCACAAATTTGGATGACACGTTTTCTCACAAGGACTTGTTGGATGTTGATACAAATTATTATTTTTCTATATTGAATGTATTGCAAATATCTTGGTTTGGTTAAATGTGTTGATGTCGGCTTTAAAAAAATTTAGTTTGTCAAATGTTTCAATTACATATCGAATTCACTTAACTAAGTTGTTGATTGTTGCACGTGAAGAAAGAACTTTTTTGAAGTTAAAATTATTGAAAAACTTCGCATCTAGAAAGATATGATAAAACATATTGCTGAATACATAATTATTAGTGACTTTGTATCAACAAATACTCGTAGGGTCCAAATTACAGTTTCAATCTAGGCCACCAAAATCTCAAAAACGGTCCTGGATGTCACGCTTCCAAATGTGATTTTCTTATATTATTGAAATTCATAGTTTTTGTAAAGGTAAAACACATTGCAAAATGATAACATACAGGAGAGAAATATCTATTAGAAACAATAAATCATGAAAACAATTTAACCACCTCTCGACAAGACCTTAGTGAAGGAAAATTGAAACGTTTTCAGAATAAAGCAGCGGATAAAAATTCGATTTTCTTTCCTTGGATCATTACGAATTAACACATGAATCAGTGATTCGATTGTTACCTCGAAGTGTGGAATCTGAAAGCTGAAACTGGAATCTCGATCACAGCAAAGCAAGCAGCAA
>Ga0228710_1001259_pt1 | contig 37374 bp, 22 predicted proteins | sample MedpolnodulmetaG_FD_177995 | JGI IMG/M metagenome (GOLD analysis project Ga0228710, IMG submission 177995) | Root nodule microbial communities from Medicago polymorpha collected in Santa Monica, California, United States - pink nodules | ecosystem: Host-associated > Plants > Roots > Nodule...
TTTTACAGTTTGGGCTATTCAAAAAATGGCCGGGTGGCTCTCAATATTATTTGATTATCGACAGTTTGAGTCATTTGAAAAGCAAGAAATAGCAAAATTTTCCAACACAAGGAGGATCATTTAGAAACTTTAAGGGTGTATTTGGATTGGAGGTTTAGGAGGGGAGTGTTTACTTTTCTTTTTTAAATTATGGACAATTTAAAAAAAAAAATTAACTATGACTGAAGTATTATATGATCATTTACATTTTGTTGTTTCAATTGTTTTAAAAATATTCTACAGTGTCCATAATTTAGAAAAGAAAAGGAAATTCTCTCATCCCCTCCCCTTCCCTCATAAACCGCCAAGTGTTATAACGATAAATTAAAACAATAATAGTTATAACGATAACACTTCTTCAAAAAAAAAAAAGTGTTATAACGATAGCACAAAATACATTTCTTTTCCTTCAATAATTTAATGAAGGAATATAAATGTTTCTCCATTATTTTATTTAATATCATTTTACTTATCTAATAATAATAGTTTAATAATATAATGTTAGGTTTTGTTAACTAGTGTCCTTCGGGTATTATCTAAGGCCTTTAAATAGTAAATTTTTATGAAAATAATTTAACGAAATAGAACTTTCTAGCTTCTCCTATATTCAGCCGAAAAAGAAACGCTTCTCCATTATTTTATCTAAGATCATTTTACTTATCTAATAATAGTTTAATAATATAATGTTAGATTTCGCTAACAGGTGTCCTTCGGACATTATTTAAAGCCTTTAAATAGTAGATTTTTATGAAATGTGTGTATTCTATGGATTGGAAATTGAAGCATTTATCTTTAACTCTTTATGGAATTTATCCTTTAAATTTTGTTAGGATACTAGACGTATTAGTCTTTGGGTTGTGATTAGCGCATTCTTACATGATCAATTTTTAACATGAATATTGCACTTATTTATAAACACATGTCCAAATCTTATCTCATTAGACGTGAACTCTTTCACGCTCCTCTTACGTCCGAGAGAGAACATCTAGTGGGTGTTCTGAGTGGTCCATTGCAGTGACTTGATAGCAGGCGACCCAACATATCATATATTCAATGTGAGACTTTTTAACACCATCTCACATACAAAATTGGACATCTAGAGGGTGGCTTGAGTGACCTGATAGTTGACGGCCAAACAAATCTTAATAGTCTTTAATAAACCATATTAAAATTGGTTGAGTCTAACTCATCCTTACAAAGTCGATTTTTAGGGTCCGTTTGATGGTCAGGATAGGGAGACAAGATATGATACATTAATCATATCCTGCTTAAATCTCATATTTGATGCACTAAAGGGATAGGATAAAATAAACCATTTTCATATCATATCCTGACTTTCCTTTGTAATTTATATCCTGAGTATATGCTGGGTTAGAAATTATCCCGATTGGATTAGAAGATCATTATTTATTATCTTGATATTCTGCAGTTTTTAAAATATTGTCATTTTTAAAATAATGATAGCATGTATTTTTTATTATAATTAAAAATATGCCATTTTTATAATATTTAATTAATTATGAGAGCAATTTTTTCATTTAATTATAATGATATCCTGTTTGTTATCATGTGCGCATCAAACATGTGATATGATTAATATTTATCATGTCCTTATCATATCCTATCTCTATCCAGCTTTATATCATATTCTGCCCCTATCATATCTTGACCATCAAACGAGCCCTTAATATTAAGACTCTTTAACATAACTAACAAAAACTTTTTAACTGAGAATCAACCTCAAGATCACCCTTGCCACTCCGCTCTTTAACCCTCGCAACTCAACCGCCAAGTTTGACTTAATCCCCTAAACATTTGGTTTAGTTTTTTTTTATTTTAGGGAAACATTTGGTTTAGTATTGTTGTCCTCGATGAATGAAAACTGTATCCAACCCTACGAATTGCCATTCATATATGGTTGAATTTTTATCCTCATATAACTTACTGTATATGATATGTTATAATTCCATGGATTTAAAGGAATGTCATACATATATACATACGTGCCATTCTTTTTTTTTTTTTATCTTTCAATTCCCTACTCTAGCCAGTAATTCTGAAGCATTCATTATCTCATATATCATCTCATCTAAAATATAATTTATGGTATTATTCTCTAACCTCTACTATACAAACCTTATCCAACGGACATGCATTTAAGGAACTATATACACTACAAGATAGCTCGTATGAGTTTGGGGTGAACGAGGTAACGGTAACCCAGTCTTTATCAACACTCTCAATAAAGGAATTTGTCTTAGCGGTTGCATCAAATCGAAGTTTGTAGCTCTGCTTCGTTAGCTTCTTTACAAATTCCATCGACAATATCATGTCAAAATTTTCATCTGGATCAGCTATTGTAGGTGAAATCTGTATCCCAATTTTGGCTTCCCGTGAATCAACCAATCCAACAAGTAGAGAATTTCCACCAACACTACTTTCACATGGACAGCATAACTGGAAGAATGCACAACACAAACGAATCAGGTGCAGTACATACCAATATAACACAGAAATGCAATTAGTAGTTTTTTATTAAAAAGAAAATATCCATGTGCAAATCCAGAGGAGAACGAATAGGCCATAAAATGTTTAAGAGTTCAATTCAGTATCTTACTTAACACAGTATTTCAGATTAGCAACTATGCCTACAACTTAACATGCAAGCAATGATGGAATCTCTTGAGCCTCAAATTTTCCTACTTTTGAAATTTTCAAAAGAAGCGTGTTTATATATCTGGCACTGAAACTTGCTTTAGCGTTCAGAGGCTGACTTACATAATGTATATAAGAGGCAATCATGGTGTGTCCACAAGTATTACCTTCATGTAAATTACTTATATTATTATTAATAAAATGAAGGGTCCTGAAAAAAAAAATGTGTGAAGAGAAAAAACCTACATAAAATAAATTGACATAAAACACACTACGCCAAAAGCAACAATGCAATCAGAACTTGGGCAAAGGAAAAAACAGAGCCCATCATTCAGCTATTTGGCTATAGACATGAAGCCAAATAGACTTCAACAATGACTCGACCATCAGCAACTAAAATATGTAAGGATGTCTCCATTGCTTTGGTTATAGTTGTGTATTGAAACTTGACGAATAAATATAAAATCAGCATCAATCTCAATGTATAGGAAAAGATAATCTTACCTCAAGGTACTCAACACCCATGTTAATCAGATTATCTGCAATGCTATGTTTTGAAAACAAGCTAATAAATCCTCCTGATCCAACAGGAGATTGGAGTATTTCCCAAGGCGACTTCATTAAAATCTTGTATTTGTTTTGTCCTTCTAGTGAACTGCTGACAACTGGAAGCTTCTCTTCCTCCAAAAACCATACCTGCAAGAGGATTAAAAGCAAGAAGCTAATAAGCAAGAGAAGAACTTGACACATTCCATTTTAAATTGAATTTTTTTGTTTATTTATCTACAGATTTGCGGTTAATGTCTACAGATGGAGCACCACTGCACATGCTTCACGTGACATGTATTACTTACAGTTCATATATCATCTTCAAAGGAAAATAGCATACTAGTTAAAAGTTACAGAAAAATTGAAATTTTCAATTTCTGAGAAATGAGGAAACAATATTCCATCCTTTACAATTCTTCAGACTAAAAACCACCATGGTTATATGGTTAGGTCTAATACTCATATTCCAATACTGACAATTATACGAGACGACACATTTTTTTAACAAGGTAAAGTAGAAACTCAAGATTAAGGGTAATTTGGAAACTTAAGTTTATGATTATTTTCTTTTAACCAAAAACTTTGAACTTTAAGAATATGTAATTTTGGACACAGCAAGAGATATGTGCCACTAACAAATTTTAATTCATATCTAACCAAGATAATTCAAAATGCAAAAGGAAAGGTGCTAAAAATTATGTGAACCTTTTCAGAGTCGAATGCGAAGTGATTGTTCCTTGTAAACAGATTTCTTAAAGACTGGATTTGTTGGGCCGAGGAAACCAAAATTAAAGGAACAGATACACGATCGTTAACCTGCAAAAATGGAAATTCACAGATCATAAGCTTTTTAGTGTACCTTGTAGTCTAGTCACTCCCAAAAGACACTTAGCCAGATAAAACATCACAGATCATCAACTTAACTTATATCATCTTATTTCACCTAGTATGAATTATAACAAACATCATTCAAGTAGAAAAGGAAGAACCAAAAGATAGAAGATAGTAGTACATCCTCCTTTAAAATAGTGGAAATGAGATGAACAAGAAGAACAGAACATTAAGATGATTGTTTTTGACGATCTCTTTGAATATTTTTTGAACAGATTATTGTTTAGTTAAAATTAATTTATAATACAACATCCATCTAAAGGAACAAGTAAATTTTTGCAACAAAGAAGTTTCATACGAAAGATGTGTACCAAAAACACACAAAAAATCACAATTAAACAACCTTTACAAACTTTTCATGATCAGAGAGTAAGTTTTGAAGCATGCGTAGCGTTGAAGTTTCAGTTGCTTCATTTTCAACAACTTCAGGATCATAAATGCATCCTTCATTCTCTTTTTCTTTCAAGAGCAAGACAATAGCCATTTTGCCATTAGAAATTAGCTCAACTCCCTTCTCTTTCATATTGATGATATTCCTAACCAACTTGTTTTTACTTCCAGTTAGGAGAGACTTTTCGGATATTTGTACAGTACTTATACGCTTTTCTTTCATGGCACTGACCAACTCAGCTGCACTCCATCTGATTTAAAGAAGTTAAAACACAGATAAAAATTCACGCCAATGCGAAAGAAATTTTTCCTTTTGTAATAGTGACACAAAAGCCAAGAAAATAATGATGATAAGGTGAAGTTTAGCAAGGAAACAGAGTGAATACTTTTAGTTAAAATAAGCTAGCATGACCTATCATTTCGTATCGGCAGAGATGAATACCTTTGTCCTAAGCCTAGTATTTCAACAACCTTTCAATACAAATAGAATAAAAATGTAAAAATGGTAACAGGTTAGTAATGGACTACAAAACTAATTTCTCTTTTTTTTTGTTTGCATATGGGGCCTCTATTGGGGAGAAGTCTGTAGAATTGTGCCTGAAATGGTTTGGACATGTGAGGAAAAGACTAATAGAACCTCCAGTTAGAAAGAGTTGATCAAATGTAGGATAACTCAATAATAATAAGTATATAAGGAAGACCTACAAAGAATCTAAAATTAAATGGCTTTACTGAAAATTTTGTATAGAGCACAACAACATTGGTTTAATTCATGTTCCCAAGCCTGCTTAGTGGAAAAAATGAACTTTGGATTGGTACATTAACTTGCCTGTTGGCTGGTTGTTCAAGACTTTGTAAAGCATCCTGAAGTAATCTGGAGTTAACACCAACAATCTGATCGCTAAGCAAGCTCCATTGTTCTTTCTCTCCACATTGAAATCCTTGAAATACATGTTGTTGATCCATTTCACAGAGTTTCTTTTTTGCTGCTATGAGACGCTTTTGGAACTTTTTCCTTTCTTTCCATTCCTGAAAATCATCAAAAAGTAATTATTCATAATTTGAATCAATTGAACATGGTGGAAAACACCCAATCAAACATAGATATCACAACAGGGAATCAATTCATGAAATGAAATTTAGAATCCAAATGATACAGGTGAAGATATTGGGATGAATAGCACTAGGCACTAGCATAACGCCACAGTTTGGAAATCTAATTGAGATGGATAGCACAAGTAGAATGCCAAGTGAAAATGAAACTTCATTCGGATTGCAGCAAGTATGTCAGTGTGACTACCTTGTAAACGGAAGAAAAAGTAAGTAATAAAAACCATTACCAAATGCTAGATAATTGTGTTTTATTTTTGGGGTTGATTCTTGGGTACATGGTGCTTTACTGTGAAAGAGAAGTAGGCAACATAAACAGAAATGTTTTAAAACAGATGCTCAATCACAAAACACCGGTCAACCCTCAATTTGCCTTAAAAAGTTAAAGACGGATAAAGGTAGCATGGAATCGGGAATAAGCATAAAACTTCAAACATACTAACAATGAAAATTCCTGATAGTAACAAAGTATCGGGAGAATATAGCTCACAAGTTGGCGTCTTTCTTTTTTGGACCTATCATCAAATCGTAAGTTTAACTCCAAAAGTCCCTTGGGCGGTGTAATATGCATTTCTCTTCTATTCATATCAACATCCGGAACAATTGCTTCAACAAAAGGTACCAAAACAAGCTGACCAGATGCTTCTATTTCTTCTGGCTTTGGCTTGCCATTTTTATCAAGCACATCAAAGGATGAATCAAGTGAAATTTGAAGTAGATCATTTGCTCCATTGTTGAAAACATTAATAACTGTTCCCAAAAGTTTTCCATTTTCCTGATAAGAGGTATGGTCAACACCTTCAGATATTGCATTTTAAGGATTAAAACTAACAAGAAGGTGACAAAATACCAAGGTAGAAAAATAAAAACTTATACAAAATAACAAATATTAAGGTTATCCACTATTGATAATGTCCACTTTTAGTTTTTATCAAATATTAGCACTTAACATTTAGCATGCTGAAACATTGGTACAAATGAATGCTAGCATTCAGATATGTATCTACAAAGAGCTCCATGGAAAAAGGATTAATCGTGTTCCATGAGACTCTAAATTAACATGGCAAACAATTGGCATTTTCGTTACAATAGCTCACCAGGGAGAATTACCAAATTAATAAGAGACCACAAAATATAAAAGAAAAACAGTTGGCAAAGAAAACTAAATTTGTTCAATTTTAAGGTGATGTTTGAGAAAAAGTTAAAACGGCAAACAAGCAGCAGAGTAGTCCGTCTTTTGACAAGCACATGCACACATGATTCATGATTAGCACAAACCTTCATAAAAACTCGCATCCCATTGAGATCATGTGTGTAAAATTCACCCTCTTCGAGTTCAGGCTTGTCTTCTTCCGTCACAAGCAAGGTAGCACCAATAAGCATCTTAGCCTGCATGATGTGTTGATTAGTCAAAGCCGAAAAACATGCACAGGCATATGATATGATCAAACAGGCCATGGCAAAATAGTAAAGTTGAATTCTTCATTTGCAACTATGATTCCAAGAGTCCCAACTGAGTAACAGCAAAGACAGATGACAATTACTTTGACAAAGGGTAACATCTGTGTTTGGCTTTAGTTGCAGCATCAAACTGACTTTGAAACATGATAAATCCAAAGATAAATTCACAAAAATGTTTCCTCTTTTGCATACTAATGAGTGCTGACAGAGACAGACTAGTAATAATTAACACATTTAGTTCTTTATGGAGTTATTCATCCTGATTTCGAATTCACATAATATGCAAAAAAACAAAAAAGGTTGCTTCATTTTCAATTCCATAGTGCTAGTAAGAAAATTACAATAAATCTTTATAATTTTAATATGAGAAATGAGCAATGAGCAAAACACTCTAAACTAAAACACATTCTTTTAAATAAAGTTGACTCCTTTTACTATTAGGTGAAATTGACATGTGTTTCGCCAAATGAAGATTAAGGGCCTATTTGGATTGACTTATTTGAGTTTATCTACTAACATCAACAGTTGTAGAGGGCTTATGAAAACAACTTAATGACATGTCCCTATGTTGCTTTGCTTTCAGCTTACTCCTATAAGCTCTCTAGGTTAGCTTATGAAAATAGCCTGTAGATTATAGGAAAACAGTTTGACTTAATTTTTATCTTAAGTTATAGAAATAGCTTATACATAAGCGTTTTTATCCAAACAATGCCTAATATCCACTAGTGTATTCCTCTTGAGAATGATTATTAATTACCTCCTCCGCAGAGTCAATTCCTGTGAATTTGAGTATCCAGCAATTCTGTCCAGAATGTTCCCTACCTTCTTCAAGCTCAATTTCCTGAACGCTTTCTCCACCCATAACCTTCTGCTTCAACCATCTTCTCCCAGGCGTGGAAAATCGTAGTTCGGGAAAATCAGTGTTGGGTTTAACACGAACATCGCCTTGAAAACCATGAACACCGGATACATAACCAATATCAACGAATCGCGGTTCATTATCAACAACAACAACAACAGGTTCGTGGTGGGTGGTTATAGCTGCTTTAAGGGAGTGGAAATGAATAGGGAAGTGTTTGGTTGGAGAAAAAGGTTTGAAACGGTGGAAAGTGTAATTGATTATTCCTCCGAGTGGATGAAATGGGCGTTGAGCGGTTGTTGTGAAAGTGCTTGGTATCTGCATTTTCACTTCTGCTGTGTAACAACACAACAAAAGTCATTTTATCTTTATTTATTTTCAAATCAATTTCAATTTTAAATCCATTTTCTTTATCTCTGGTACACAACTAGGAGTGTTTCTCTTCCTCAAATTAAAATAAATAAAATAAAATAAAAATAGGAGTGCAACTGAGAATGAAAATAGATTCGATTAAATTAAATTAAAAGGTTAAATAAGTTTTCGTGACTATAAATATATTAAATTTTGATTTTAATTTCTAAAAAATAAAATGAGATGTTTTCATCCTCACAAAATTTTTTGTTTTATTTTTGGTCTCTGATAGATATAATTTTGATATGTTTTTGACATTTTTTTAATATATAAATGTTGAACATAACAAACAGACATAACATGAATACAATTTGAATATAAAAGAGTTATAATCTTGTCTTTTACATGAACATAAAGTGGCTATTAAGGACGAAAAACAAAGTAAAAAAATTTGTGAGGATCAAAACATTCAATTTAATTTTTTACGGACTAAAATCAAAATTCGTTATATTTATAGGGACATTTAACATTAATTTAAATTATTAAAAATTTAAATTCTCAACTCAATTTATGATTGAGTTTATAAGATATCCCCTTAAACAGGTTCTAAATGTGAGGTGTCATTTTATTAACTTTAATCATACTGTATCTTTAATTAATGTAGGGCTTGGTTTTTTCAATACGCTCGTCAATGTTGTTTGGCTTGGTATGTGTATATAAATTGTGAATGATCTAAAAGATTTGATTTTAATGCAGTATTAAGTTTGAAATTTTCTTTTTTCACCTTACTAACTTCTTGCATGTCCTCTGAATTTTCTATTTTGTCTCTGTTCGGATTATATATCCAAACTATTTTTTTTCAATATTTCAAATTATATAATCCGAATAACCTAAAAATTCAAATTACACCTATAAAATACTTTGATTTATGTAATTATTTTATAACGATTTGGAAAATATAATTTAGAAATAAATAATATCAGTTCACGTGATATAATTCAAAAGGTGTCAAACCCCATCAGATCAGTTTCAAAAGCCAATTGCACGTCATAATGATAATTAGCCTTATCCACAAATCCATTAGCAATGGGGACATCCATGGCATCAAACTGTGTAGGCGATCACCATCGGTGTCTCGCTTAATTTTGCTAACGACTATTTTCTATTTTCTAGGGCTAAAGTAAGTGAGGTATAACACCTCATTAGCATTCTTATAGAATACGAGGGGGCTCCGATCAACAAGTGAACCTCAATAAGCCAACAATTTTTATAAATAACAATATCAGTCATGCCGTTAAGGAAGATCTTGCCAAAATTTTGGGAGTATGTCATACTTTGGACACATGCCCATATATGGAAGGTAAAGAAGTCGTGATTAAATCTATATTACAATTATTCCCTCATGTGTTATGAGAATTTATCTCGTTGAACTATTTTTGGTGGGGTGGTGGAACATACACCCTCTGGTCACAAATATAAGAAAATATTCCTTTTTTAGGTTCATTGAGTAGTTAATGTATTTGGTCTACATTGTAAAGTAGATACATTAATTATTCAATGAACCTAAAAAAAGAATATTTTCTTATATTTGAGACCGGAGGGAGTATAATAAAGGTATCCAATGTCGACTCTGTTTGGTAAAAATAGCGGATGACTGATAATCTAGCTGATAACTTATAGCTGATAAGCTACTTGAAGTGTATGGTAAAATTAGCGGTTCAACTAACTGATAAATGTAAAATGACATAGAAGGACATTTTTAATTCATAATAAAGTTTATATCAACTAATGTTCAAGTACTTAAAATTTAATAATTTAAATTTATTAATTTAATATTATTATTAAATTAATTTTTAATCCCTAAATACTAATTTATATTTATTTTCATTTGTCTAAAAAAATTACATATATAGTGTAAAAAATATATTAACAATAAATAAAATTACATCCCTTCAAAAACAAAATTATATATTTTAAATGTAACAGTAGTTTGTACCTTCTTTAAAATAAAAAGTAGTTTGTACCAAAAAAGTAAAGCCTAAAAATAATGTTCTACCGTAACAATATAGCGATAGTAAATATTGAAATAGTTACCAAAAAAAAAATAACGTAGCGTAAATGTAACAGTAATAAAATATCTTTCATTAAAAAAAGAATCATTCATATATGAATGTTTAAACCATATGTATTTTAATTTATAATATAATGAATGTTAAAGGGTAAAAAATGGAATTTAGTTAAACTAATAAGGGTAAAAATGGAATAAAAAATGATAAGCTATAAGCTATAAGCTCAAACGCTACTTGGAATAGCTCTGAAAAATAGCTTATAAGCTCGTGAAATAAGCTATAAGCTCGTTGTAAAAAACGGTTACCAAGCAGAGCTTTTTTTGTCAGACGAGCTTATAAGCTATCCGCTATAAGCTCATTCTTTGGCATTGCCAAACAGAGCCGACATGAGATAAAATTATTACTGCTGAATCGAAGAGGATTGGGTTTTCGTGATTTGAAAGCGTTCAACTTATCAATGTCAGTAAATTGAGGTTGTAAGTTGTTAGGTAACGTGAATAGTCTTGTTGTTAGAGTTCCTAAAGCAAGGTTTTGTCCAAACCCTTCATTCTTATATTCCAACCTTGTGCATAATCCAAGTTATTATTGGCACAATATCTGGTCATCACGTCATATTCTTGCTCATGGTTGTATATGAAGAGTTGGAAATGGTTCGCATATTTGAGTACGTACTACAGTCACAAAAGAAGTGATGGATCCTAACTCCTGGAAATCAGGTTGTACACAAATGAAGGTTCATGATTTGATGCTACAAGGAGAAAAAGGTAGAATATAGACAAGGTTGATGCTTTATTTTCACAAATGTAGCTTGCGATAATCTTTCAATCCCTCTTGAAATTATCAATGATGCATATAAATTGATTTGGAGCAGGGAGCAGGATGGTATATATGCAGTTTGTTCGGGACATTGTTTTTTTCGTGGTCTCTTATTGGATGGTTAGAACACCAAGGTTGTTGGTGACTGAAACAATCTATGGAAGGTCAAAGTTCCATCGAAAGTTCAAATTTTTTCATGGAGGATTCGTCGTGTGGTTGCTTGTCCACTTGTCAATGCTTGATTGATAAACACGTTTCCTACCCGATTCAATGTGAAATTTGTAGTGCTGATGTAGAAAGCGAGCAACACATCTTCTTTACTTGTCTTACAAGCATACAATGTTGGGATAGGGCGAAACTGAGCATGGCTGTCAACGATGGAGTGTCCCGTCTAGCAATAACTTCCGATATAATACTTGATGTATGTTCGAGAGAAGTAGTATAAGTTGTACAACAGTTCTAGATGGTCCTTTGGGGAATATGGAATAACATAAATAATTTGATTTGGAATCAAACAAAAATGAATGCAACTGAAATTATCTACAGTACTACGTTGAATTGTCACGAGTGGAATTCAACACAGGTTTCTCGTATGAGAATTACACATGGTAATGAAGGTGTTGTAAGTTTGATTGGCAAAATATGAGCCAAGGAAGATTAAAGTGTAATGTTGACGCAAATTTTAATCGTGCTTCAAATACCACTAGCTATGGATGTATGTGCGCGATGATCAAGGTTCGTCTGCCATTGCTTGCACATGCTGCTTATGAACCGTGGTTGCTAGCATGAAAGTTTAAATTGGATTCATAACCAAGTTTCCGAGATGTGATATTCGAACGTGATTCCACAATCCTAGTTGATGTTATCCATTACAAGTTTGAAGGCATAGATGAGTTTAATGTTATCATCTCTAAGAGTGTGTTTGGATGGGGGAATGTAATGTTTTGAGAGAATTCAAATACTTTGATGTGGATTCCATTGTTTGGATAATAATTTGAAGAATTTTCAAAATGATGAAAATTTACGAAGTATTTTGTTCAAGTTAAATTTAGAGAATTTCAAATGACACCTAAAAGCCAAGAATTTCAAATTTCTTCATTGTTTTAATTTTTCAAAATTTCAATTTGACCCCAATAAATTTCCAAAAATTGCAAATTGGCCCCTCAAAAGTTTCAAAAATTATAATTTGACCCCTCATTTTTTTTGAAATTTACAAATTGACCCCAAATTTGGCCCCAAAAAATTCAAATTTATAAGAGTTGCCCAAAAATAATGACTACGAAATTTTTTGTTACTCCATCCAAACAAAAGTATTGAGAAATGAAACTAATTTAATTGAATCATTTAAATTGCATTGAATTCTAAATTCTTTAAAATTTCTCAATTACCTCATCCAAACACACTCTAAGATTCGAAGTCTCTTAACATCTCATAACAATTTTGAGGTTAAGTTTATCCAACTGCAAGCAATATAGTTTCCCATACTCTTGCTAAGACACGCGACCATTTCCCATACTAGTTGTTATGTTAATGATTACGATTCTCCTTGTATCCAACCTTACATAATAAAATACATGAGTTGAATTTTGATTGTCTAAAAAAAATGTCTTCCTCTAAGGTCTCAAGGCTGAATATACATTTAAAATACTAATAGATCAAACCAAATTTTAAAAAATGTTGATCTGACACAAAAATATAGTTTTTTGACAAGTATTAGGTCAAACTCGTGTTTTTAATTTTTTAAACTAAATATGGCCTATTGAAGCCAAGTCTAACTCAACTCAACTTATTCTCATTTCTCACATCTCATATGAGAATAAAAACCACACCAGACGCATCAATAAAAAATCGACGAACAGTTGAGAAATCTTACCGTTAGTGAAAATGGGTTTGAGTAATTTTTTGTTTTTAAATACAATCAAGTTGATAAAGTTATCCTTTAAATTAAAGCAATCTACACCTTCATGATTTTAGGCGGCGTAGACCAGTAGGTTATATATTAGGGGTGTTCAAAACCGAACCAATCCAATAGAAAATCTGCAAACCGAACCAACTCAAACTGAAACCGCATAAAACCACATTTGGTTTGAATGTATTGGGATCACTTTTTTACTCAATCACATGGTTTGGTTCGTTTTGCGGTTTTTATTTTACCAACCGAACTAAACCAAACCAAACCGCAACATAAGAAAAACACTAATTAAATCTATGTCATATAGACCAATACCTATAAAAACTCAATGGAAACTTTTATAAAATAGCATTTTTTTTTTGTTGAGTTTTTTGTTTGCTTTTTATTTTTAAAGTGTATTTACGTGCTATTTGAAATTTTAAAGAATGATAAAAATTTAGTCTTTTACATTTCTTACATAATCGAATTACATTTTTTCCACGTTTTTAATTTAGTCTATGTTGTTTCATGAAAATGAAATTATAATATTGGATGAAATTTAAAATATTGATGAAAATATGTCGTGTTTTAAGTTTTAACTTGATTTTAATGTTGGAAACAAAAAATTGTATTGTCTCAAAAAAACCACACCAACTGATTCAACTCAATCCACATTGGTTTGGTTTGGTTTCTATTTTATTTTAAAAGTCAACCAAAACAAATAAAATGGCGTACTTTTCTATCTTGTGGTTCAGATCGCTTTTAAGCTCAAAATTGAACAAAACTGCATCGCAAACACGCCTAGCTTATACCTTGGTACAAAACTTATCTAAAAATATTAAATAATTTGTCTGAAACGGGTGCATTTAGGAAGTATGGAGGCGTAGCGAGCAAAAATGTTAACAAAGAAGAAGGAAGGAAAGATTTGAACCAAAATCTGCACGACGGTGCAGTACAGCGTCTCTCTCTCTCTCCCATCGCCTTCTAGTTCTAATGGTGTCGCAGTGTCTCACAAAATCACCCGGCAAGTAACCTTTCCTGCTACTTTTATATTTATTTATTTATTTGTTCATCATCCTTATTAATTTGCACATTCCTCACTGTAACGATTGTTATGCTCTGAATGTTTTGTAGTCATATTGTTTGTTTGGTTGGAGCATGGTGAATGAGTGAGTAAAATGCAACTTAATTTAACTGAAAAACACATCATGGAACCTTGATACCGAGGTAGTGGCAATCCAATTAGTTTCATCTGGTGTCACATGTTCCAAGTTATGTTTGGTTTTGCAGGTTCAAAAATTTGATTTTATAAAATTGATTCCAACTAAAAGTGAATTGAATATAAAATGATCTGTGTTTAGATACATTCATGTATAAGTGATTTGAACAATAAGTTTGATGCTAAAAGTCCAATACTCAATTGTAGAGACAAAAGCTCCAAATTCAATTCTACCCGAGAACATCCAAACATGTCACATTGTGTATGTTTGGTTCCACTTTTTGAGAAGTCTAAATTGATTCTAAATGTGTAGAATTCATTTTGACATGTTTGATTGTTCTCGAATGGAAATTAGTGTATTTGGTTCTATAGTGGGAAAGACGGTAAAGGCTCGTTGCCAGTGATTTCTGAGTTCATCATAGATTTAGAGAAGCCACCAATTTTATGAATTGAACAAATATCATATGGAACATTGTAGCATTTTAAGCTTTTTGTCTGTTACTTAGTTTTGGTTTTAGGTTAAATTGCTATCAAATCAAACAACCCTAGGGTTAATGTGTTTAACAAAGTGAAGTTCTCTAGTTGGCTGCATTCCATTAAATGATGGCTCTGTCCTGCATGTATCCGCAGTATAATTACATGTACATGAAAACAATCAAGCAAATGGAAAACTTTGACTTCATTTCTGAAAATACTTGCACTTCATTATAGACTATTGGGAAATTGTTCACCCACTTTATGTCTGTCACTACATGCAAATCATGACATGTAGGATAGGTTTTAACTTCTTATTCGTATTTCTATTTGCTGCGACTTTTTTTGGATATTGCCTCATATCCAGGAGATCACTTGTTAGTTTAGGGATGCATTTTCAGTAGTTATTTAATGGCTATAAGCTTGTATTTCAACTGTTCTGTACAGGTTATTTCTTCATTCAATCAATTTTTCGCAACATAGCAACAAACTAAATGAGTTGCTTGTCTTCTTCAATAAAAAACTAAACGAGTTGCTTGCTATCCATTTTATTTTATCTTTGCAGCTAGCAATGACAATCTTGAACTTGAAGAAGTTATTTCTAAGGGTTCGTTAGATTTTAATGAATGGGTCTCACTGATTGCAGACATTGAGAAAATATATCCTGTAAGTTGGATACCAAAATGGCAATTTATTTCTGTTATTTTCCCCCAGTTATACATGAGATCAACATAACAAACTTGTGTTTGATATATAATGTACGGCCATGTTTTAATTTCAGTTAAATATCATTATCTGAATAAATTGAAAAATCTTGGATTTTAATTAAGGCTTTAAATATGCAAATGGTCCGGGTAAGTATCAAGAGGTTTGGTTTTAGTGCCTGTACAAATATTTTTTTTGTTTTTAGTCCTTGCAAATATACAAATTTTTACTTTTGGTCCCTAATGTTTGGTTTTAGTCTCTACAAAATTTATTCGTATTGGGGTCCTTGTAAAATCTAGAATATTTGATTTTAGTCCCACAAAATAAGGACTAAAATGAATATTGTAGGGACCAATTTCAGTGCTAACATATTTTGTCGGGACTAAAATAAAACACCAAGCAACAAAAGCATAAAGTGGTATATTTGCAAGGACCAAAAGATTTTTTTTTTTTTTACAGGGACTAAAAGTAAAAAACAGTATATTTTTAGGGACTAAAAGTAGATTTAAATCTTTATAAACTATTGCCTCTGTTGATTGTCTAAAGTTGAACGATATCCTCTCTCTTGTATCTACTTTGTTCGATATTTTTAACTTTCCTGATTCATTGGTGAAAAGAAAACCTGGATTTCATTGAAGTAATACAGCAGTCAGTAGATGATTTCATTAAGGAAGGTCTGAAGTTAGATAGTTTTCACTCTCTCTGACCTTTCTTTTTTTATTTTGTTTGATAAAATAAATAAAATAAAAGACTTTATACATTGAAAAGAGGAGTACAAAATCAGAAGAAGATGTTCTAAAGTTGCTAGAATACCATTCGAAACCAACAATAATAATTCCGATACCCCTTCATGTGTGTGTGTTTGTGCGTGTATGTCTTACTTTTTTATCAATATTTCTTGTTTGAATTTTAGAATGAGCTCATTGCTATTGTGGGATTTACTAGTTTGATAAAGCTTGAACTATTTTTGCAGGATAATGTGGAGAAAATATGTGTGGTTTACAAACATTTCTTGTCCGAGTTCCCTTTATGTCATGGGTATTGGAGGAAGTATGCTGCGCACATGACACAGTTAAGCACCATGGATAAGGTTGTTGAAGTCTTTGAACAAGCTGTGTCGGCTGCAACATATTCAGTTGGCATGTGGGTTGACTACTGTAGCTTTGGCATGTCTTCATTTGAGGATGCATCTGATATTCGGAGGTAAATATAGTTAAAGCAGACATACACATACTTTAGTTGTAGGGACTGTTTAGATAAATGATTTAAGTGGAATTCTTTTATTATCCATAAGTTTCCACATTCTTACCTCTTTATATTCTTTGAAAGTTTTTCCTATTGAAAGTAAATGAGATGATTTTGTTGATATATTTTTGCCAGGTTGTTCAAGAGAGCCATTTCCTTTGTTGGGAAGGATTACTTATGTCATACCTTGTGGGACAGGTATATCCATTTTGAGTTTTCCCAGCAGCAGTGGACTTCTCTTGCACACATTTATATTCAGACTCTTAAATTTCCAACCAAAAAGTTACACCAGTATTATGACAGGTATATTTTGCATTCTGTAACTTCTCTGTGTCTTTAACGCTGCTCTGAAATGCTGATGAAAATGTGACGTTAAAGCAGTGACTTTTTACATGGCTATGACGTCATAGCTTTTACCATTACCGTGCACTCCCCCACCCCCCCTTTTTGTACCAATAACATGTATTGCTATGAGGTCTAAAATGCACTGCGTAGCTCCGCTACACTTGGTTTTTTTAAGAGATCAGTCTAAAATATACTGTTTTATGTTTACACGTTCAAGGACAGCTCATATATCATCAGTTGTGGGCAACAGAGGAGGGGGGGATAGTAATATAATGATAGCTACCAATTTTACTCCTCCAGTTTGTACGCGGGAGTTTGTGGTAAACTTGTGTAATTATTTGCTTTTGATACAAACTTGTTTGAAGGCCTTATAGTGCAGTGCCTTTTGATATGCTTGTTTATCTTTACAAGGGAGCAGTTGGTTAGTAAGTGGGAGTTGATTAGATAAACAGATGGGATGCAAGGTTAGAAGGCCAATTTGTGAATTAGAATGGGAAATTCTTGGAGGAGAGTTCTCTCTCGTATGCTCAACCATTCATTCAATTAAGTTGTTGTTGTTTTGATTTTCCCTACCAGTTTCCATTTCAATTTGTCTGGGTTCCTAACATAACCCTCATTTAATTTGCTTCTGAATTTTGACATGACATGTGGATATGGACAATCATTCTGGTTATCAAACAGTACAAAGAGTGCTTATTTAACATGTGTATGGGTCATATTGGTGTATGTGTTGTGATGTTTTACATACATATATGAAGCACATTTGAATAATACACTTACCATATGTTAGTTCAATATTTCTTCAGCTTTAAAAAGTTGCTAACCTTTTTGGAGGAGGGCGTAACAAGCCTGGAAAGTTCTCCAAAGGAATCACAATCTGAACCATGCTTTGATGGTGAAATTCCCATGACTATGTGTTGCGATGATGACGAGATTTATTGTGTTATCAAAGATATGGTGGATTCGCCCGTTGGATTGACCAGTTCAACAGCCCTAAAAAAGTACAGGATCATTGGAGAACAGCTTTATCTTAATGCTTGTGAGTTGTATTCGAAGATTAGTTCTTTTGAGGCAAATATTCAAAGATATTACTTTGATGTCCGGCCACTTGATGCGAACCAGTTGCAGAATTGGCATGCTTATCTGGATTTTATTGAACTTCACGGGGATTTTGACTGGGTACATCTCGGCACAGCATTCCAAAGTTTTCATGTTGCTTATCATTATTTTTTAGTTGAACACTATTAACTAATTCTTCCATTTCTCCCATTGTGCCTAGGCTGTGAAACTATATGAGAGATGCTTGATTGTGTGTGCTAATTATCCTGATTACTGGATGCGTTATGTGGACTTCATGGAAGCCAAGGGAGGAAGAGAAATAGCAAATTATTCTCTAGATCGAGCAACCGAAATTTATTTGAAGGTATCTAGTTACCTGTTATATTGATTGAATATCTTGAATGTCATGTTAATGGCCAGCTTCTGCATATGCTTATTTTCACCTTCCAAGTATATCTACAACGACCGAATAAACACTTGCAGAAGCTAAGCGATTTCAAAGAACACAAGTATGAAACGTTAATATCAATGTCATATGGCTACAGATGTCCCATATACAAAAACTAATTTGTAATAGCACTTCACAAATGAAAAGGAATAAGTGAAATGTGATGGTTTGGAAGTGGATGTGTGTTCACATTCATTACATTAGAAAGGGAAAGATCAAAATATATTTATTAGATACATCATGGTAAGAATGGTCCTGTAATATTTCTAAGATATCTGTTTGCTCTTACATTTGTTACGACTTTGGAACGTGTTGATGGCATCGACTTCTGTGTGATGCTATGCTCATTTTTGTAAAGAAATTGTCTTATACTTAAGGGCACATAATTGTTTGTAAAAGGTCTTATAATTAGGGTTGGAGGGAATATAAAATAAAATCCAAGTCAAAACATGTCCGCTATTCGTCATTTGGAGTTGAGTGGTTTCACTGCATTTATTAATTAATGCTTTCCACGCACATTATTTTTCTGAACTACATGACTATGTTATGCCCTGCTGAAACTTTTGTAATTCCTTTCTTCTCTTGGCTATAACTTCATAGCTTTATGCTTGACTGGAGCTCCACTATATGTTTATTACAGAGTGTGCCAGCGATCCATTTATTCAATGCTAGGTTTAAGGAGCAAATAGGAGATGTTTTAGCTGCTCGTGCTGCATATACTCATCGTTGTAAAGAGACAGATTCAGACTTTGTGGAGAATGTTATATCAAAAGCTAATATGGAAAAACGTTTGGTATGCAAATTAGCCTGTACTACTACTGAAGAAAAATTAACTCTGCATTGCCCAGATGCAGTAATAAAGTTACTGCATGTGCTGCTTTATATATTTAATGTAGGGAAATATGGAGTCTGCTTTTAGTATATACAAAGAAGCGCTTGAAATAGCTGCAGCAGAGGAAAAACAACTTGCCCTCCCCATTTTATATGTTCATTTCTCTCGGCTAAAACTTATGGTAGGTAGTCTATGCTTGTCTGCAATAAACATTAGGTCTTAACGATTTTCTTCATTGACATGATTCTAATTATTATGATAAAAATCAGCCTATCAAGTGATTGAGACATTCATTGGAGGGAATAACCTATACTTACTCAGAAACTAAAGTTTAATATACATAGGTACATCATTTAGCTCCTTAATTTAATGTAAAAAGCAGTATTCCTTATAAAAAAAAACTGTTTTGTCAAGTCCTAATTTCCAATTTAGTGGAGCCATTAGGAAAAGGGAATATATAATTGAAAAACCACCAGCACCACCACCACCACCGTAAGGTCTTGTGCATTAGGTCCAAACTCCAAAGGTAGAGCATTTACTTTTAAATCTCTCTTAATGGTTCAGCTTATGGTTTTTCTATCACCCTCTATCTCTAACTATTGGACTATCCTTTACCTGGTCCACACTCCTTACTGGTGTTTTAATATGACTTCTCCATACATACCCAAACCACCCCAAAGCGAGATTCTACTACCTTCTCTACAGTGAGGACTTCCCTAGTTTTCTCTCTAATAATTGCATTTTTAATCCTATCTTGTCTGTAATATCCCCATATCTACAATACGACTTTTACTGTTTTGTTGATTTTATACTGCCCAACATTCAGTTCCATACAAAATTGTGGGCCTTATTGTTCTGCGATATAATTTTCCTTTAAGCTCGAGAGGTATTTTTCTATTGCATATCACACTCAAAGCATCCCTCCATTTCGTTTACCCTGCTCATATAGTTGACATCTCCCTCTATCTCCCTATTATTTTGTACGATGGATCCAAGGTACTTAAAGTACGAGATTTGTTGTATTGTATGTTCTCCAATCAATTTTCACCTCTATTAAATTTTTTATTTTTCTGGTATCTCTGTATCAATCTTTGTAGTAAATACAAGGCTTCCACGGTCGATTTCCCAATATAAAACTAAATGGATTTTCTGTTACACTAGTTCTTTCAACTGGTTCTAGCAAGTATATCAGAATTATACAAAGAAGAGTTCTTTAATATCAAAAGCAAGGAAAACAAATATGTCACTTTATACATGCTGATGTCAGGTGTAGTTAACTAATTTTTGTCATTTATTCCATTCTTGGTTTCAAGAGTACAAACGATGTGGATGCTGCTAGAGTTGTCTTAATTGATGGCATCAGAACTTTGCCTCAAAACAAATTGCTCCTGGAGGTATGTCCGTCTTTTCCCATATATTATTACTGTATGTTTTGCAAAAAGAGACATCTAATCTGGAATTCAGTAAGTATGCATACAAATACACATGTCTTGGTTATCAACTAATTGGTTGAAGGCCTACCGACACATCAGATAACAGATCAATACTTTTTTTCCTCTATAGGTGGAGTTTGTTAAGTTTGATCAAATGACATCATAATACCCAATGTCCCAATCACACCAGATAAGATAGCGTTTTTTTACTAGTCTTTAGATAGACACAGGCCAATTCATACCGACAGCACAAGTCAAACCATCTAGTTGCTAGTGCTACTGACCTTGATGTGCAGGGAGCTTTTTCCTTTACTCCCCCAGCCCAAACAAACCCCACTGATTAACAAGTGTTCAGGAAGAAATTTTGGGTTTAAAGGTTTGTAAGTGTTTAAATTTTCAGCCAAACTATAGTTAGGAACTAGAAAAGGGCAGTTCATATTCTATCCAGATTGCAGCATTGTCAAAAACCAATTCACCTACGCCTATCAAGGAAAACCGCTTTTGAGCTTGTTTAGCATAAACGACTCACCATTAACAAGTGCTCAATTGGAGAAATACAAGTTTTTGTCACATAAGAGTGGTTCTGTAAATTTTGAGCTGTCACGGGCATGCCTAGGAACGATTTTATTATAACAAGCATCATTTTTGTTGTTTGGAAGATAAAATCATCATATGTGAATTTAAATTATGATAAAATTTATTCACTTGTTTTGATGTACCTTTACAGGAATTGATGAAGTTCTCTATGATGCATGGAGGGGCAAAACACATTGATGTATTAGATTCAATTATTGAAGGTGCAATATCTCCAAGGGCTGATGGATCTCAAGGTCTGAGTGCAGAAGATGCCGAGGATATATCAAACTTATACCTTGAGGTTATACTTTTTGTATGTACTGAATTATTATACTGGAGTCCATCATTATCATTTAGGAATGAAGTAATATAAGGTGTTTGATCTGTTTTTTGTCAGTTATTTTTCTTATGATTCAACATGTTTGCATTAGCAAATTTTGTAACATTTTGCATGTGCAGGTTATTACTTTTTTTTTGGTAACAAGGGATAACGCAGGTTATTACTGTTTATTTATGCTATAGAGCTGCCGTCTTTAGAAAAAATAAAAATAAAAACAGATGGCTCTTGCTCTTTATTATCTCATTTTTTTTAGCCCAAGAAAATGCTTAATAACTAGTTGTCATTGTCTCTCTCTAAAAGAAACTTGCATTGGTTCTATTCTATAGATAAAAGCAAAGTATTCTAAATAGTTTGTTTGTTTGGTTTACTAGGTATTGACCCTTGTTGTACCGACATTTCTGTACTAAACTTTTGTGGGATAGCTCAAATATCTTGAAATTTTGATACTAACAACAGTATTATATACCAGTTTGTTGACTATTGTGGAACCATACATGATGTGAGGAGAGCATTGAATCGGCACATAAGATTATTTCCAGGCTCTGCGCGGATAGATTTACGTCAGCAATCAATTAAAAGTAAAAGACCACTGAATTTGATCAAGGACAAGAGAGAAGAGATTTCGGTTGCCATGCCTAATCAAGCACCTAGAGATCCTAGTTCTAATTTTGAAAATCACATAATTCGGTCTTATGATACAGATACAGCCCGTCTTCAAACTGTGGAGTCAGATGACAAAGTTGAACACGATGCAAGGGAATTACCTCTCTCAGTTTCAGAGGAGCCAAGAGACACAGATACAGCCCGTCTTCAAACCATGGAGTCAGATGACAAAGCAGAAGACAATGCAAGTGATTTATCTCTCTCAGTTTCAGAGGAGCCAAGAAACAATGATCCTGAAAGGAATTTGTCATCCACAGATTTAGTTGGAGCGAAAGAGGAATCTACCGAAGTTAAGAATTTTAAAAAAGATTGTTCTGAATCTGACATTTCTTCAGAAAATTTATTACATCAAATAGCCATTGTAAATCAACCCTCACAAGCTTTGCAAGCATCGTCAAATGAAAAATCTGTTTCTTCTCAGGGAAAGTGTGAGCTGGAGACTGAAGAATTGAAGCCACTTTCTGTGACAAGTGCGCCACTGAACACCCTGGTAAACACATGCCCTGATTCAGGACTAGTGGCATCTCAGGTTGAGTGTGAGACAATTCCAGAAAGCTGCAACTCAAATAGTAGAGCAGTAGTGGGTGGTTATACTGCAAATCGGTACAATTCTTCAAGAAGCACTCAAGATTCCGATTATGCCCGAACTCATGTTGAGAGAAACAGGCCGTATTCATCATCTCATCGAGACCATAATATGAAAAGACCACTTTTACCACCCCGTTTTTCTAGAAATGGTGGTGGAAATAGGGATCCAATGAAAAATGATAATAAATTCCGTAGAGCTCCCAAATACGGTAACCGTGGACGTGGAGGTCCCAAATATGGTAATCGTGAGTATCCACGTAGAAATGAGCACCAGCACCGGAGTTTATCTCCACAACAAATCCATCTAGCTGAAAGGGGAGCACAATTTCCCGTAACCCCTGGGTGTTCTCAATCTGCATTGCAAGTTCAGCAATGCAATCAGAGACAAGACCAATTTCAAGCCACTGCTACTACTGCTGGTTTTGTGACACCTCAAAGTTGGCCGATACAAAATGTTCAAATACAAAACTCTTTACCTCAGTCCCAGTTACCAGTTAGTACCACATCAAACGTATTACAACATGGCCATGCAATGCAAGGCAGTGAACAATATGGTTCTATGCAGAAGGGCCAAGATTATAATCAGATGTGGCAACACTATTACTACCAGCAGCAGCAGTTGCAACTACAACAGCATTATATTCAATTGAACCAACAACCATTCCAACCGGAATTGTCACAACAACATATTCAGCCAGAACCTCTTCAACCACAACAGTTGCAACAAATGCAATTACAACAACAGGATCTGCAGCAGCATCAATACTTTCAACAGCAGCAACCCCAGCAACCAGAGCATCCTGTTTACCTTCAGCAGGTACAGCCGTCGATGCAGGTATTGAACAGTTTTGTTACAGTGAGACTGTGGCTCATTTTTCATTGAATTCATTCCTTCCAAAATTCTAAATCTATTTTTTTCTTTGCAATGCCAGAGCAACATCAATCCCGTAGAAGATCAAGCACAGGCAATAGTGATGTCACAGGTCAGTTAAATTGAATTTTACTGAAAAAAAATTGGTTTTATAGCTGGAGATCTGGTTGCTTTTTTGTTGGTTAATTTTCCCATGTTCTTTCAAACCTAACTGATTTTTGTATTACTACCAGCAGCAGCAGCAGCTGTTGCAACTACAGCAGCATTATATTCAATTGAAACAACAATCATTCCAACCAGAATTGTCACAACAATTTCAACAACATTGTCAGCCAGAATCTCTTCAACCACAACAGCTGCAACAATTGCAGTTACAACAACAGGTTCTGCAGCAACAGCAGCCACAGCAGCAAGAGCATACTGTTCACCTTCAGCAGGTACAACTGGCCACACAGGTATTGAACAGTTTTGTTACAACGAAATTGTGGCTCATTTTTTATTGAACTCATTCCTTCTGAAGTTCTAATTATTTCTTTGCAATGACAGGGCAGCAGCAATCCCGTAGAAGACCAAGCACAGGCAATACTGACGCCGCAAGTCAGTTCAATTGAATTCTTACTGAATTTTTTTTTGGTTTTGTAGCTGGAGGCCTGGTTGCTTTTTTGTTGGTTAATTTCCCCTGGGTCTTAATTGGCTGAATATATGGCTTATCCCCATGTCCTTTGAAATCTAACTAATTTGTATTTTGATCATGTAGGGCCAGGAAGCAATATCATCACAACAATCAGGCGACCATGGGTTGATTTCTTCTCCTGTTCTGCACCATCCTCAAGAGAAACCTACCCAAGAAGACTCTGACGTTTCCTTGTAGATTTGATAGATTTTTAGTTGTAGAATTCAGAATTCACTTCCGTAAGAACATAATTTTTTTAGCAAGTTTCCAACTAAAAGGAAAAATGTTCATGGCGAGTTGTTGAGTTATGATGATAGTGTGATACAGTATTTTCCAGCGTAGTTATGCCTCTTATCGATTTGAAATCTTAACACACTCCCTCATACCACGGACTTAAAATTTGGAGATTGGACAAATATTAGGTAGTCTGATATCAACACTCCACCACGCCTAGGCTGAACATCTAGAATATGAACAATACAAAAAACCCGATAACAAATAATAGTTTCAAATATCATATGATAATTCGATCTTTAATTTTAAGTCAACCTTAAAACTAGCTCAAAGAGTAAGAATTATCCAAACTTTAGGGACTACTTTCAACATATCTCTAATCAGTGTTACCTCAACATAAACCATAAGTTGGACAAATACGTGCTTTGCCTTTTATATCAACTGTACATATTAGAGTTCCAATCCCCACCTTTTATACCAACTGTACATGAGTTCCAATCCCCACCATTTGACTGGTATTTCAGAGCTTTGAAGCATGATTTACCTGTTTGGGAAGTATAAGATTGCTATTAAGAGCTTAGATAGAAGAGAAGATGCAAGCACAATGACCACGCATGACACCTTAGTTAATATAAAACAAAAGCTGTTTTAATATCTCTCCATAAAATGGCGTTCAAACATGCATTGAATGAAAGCTGCAATATGTAGCTATCGGTGAACTTGTCTAAGAGTGTGTTTGGATGGGGGAATGTAATGTTTTTAGGGAATTCAAATACTTTGAGGTGAATTCCATTGTTTGGATGATAATTTGAAGAATTTTTAAAATGATGGAAATTTATGAAGTATTTTGTTCAAGTTAAATTTGGAGAATTTCAAATGACACATAAAAAATATGAATTTCAAAATTCATCATTGTTATATTTGTTCAAAATTTGCATCTTGATCCTCAATTTTTTCAAATTTTGCAATTTGACCCCAATTAATTTCCAAAAAACTGCAAATTGACCCCTCAAAATTTTCAAAAATTATAATTTGACCCCTCAAATTTTTTGAAATTTACAAATTGACCCCTAATTTCAATTTTCAAATTTGGCCCAAAAAAATTAAAATTTATAAAAGTTGCCCAAAAATGATGACAATGAAATTTTGTAGTACTCCATCCAAACAAAAATATTGAGAAATGAAAGTAATTTATTTGAATCATTTAAATTACCTAGAATTCTAAATTCTTTGAAATTTCCCAATTACCCCATCCAAACAGATTCTAAGATTTTTTTTTCTTTCTCCCCATTCATCACGTTTTACGTAATCCAAATCAAAAAGGTACTTATCATTATAAAGCAGCACATTAATCACATTGTTTAGGACCCATCCCTTGCTAACTGCTCTAAATCACATTGTTTAGGACCCATCCATTTCTAACTGCTCTAAAGTTTGTGAAATGTCTAACTAGTAGCTACATTCACCAAAAACTTAATCAAATCATGGTTTGGGGAATCCGCTTACTTTCATGTGAGATTATTGTGATAATTACTTTATCAATTGGTTAAATAAAAAAAGTTTGTACTATTTAATTAATTTCAAATCCCTACGAAAACAATTTAATTTTAATGTCACTTTAATTAATATTTTTTCTCTTTCCCAATTATTTAAATAAAGAAAAATCTGCTAAAACTTCCCTCAAAAAAAAAATCTGCAAAAATTTTAAAACAACTTAATTACACTTTGTCAAATAACTTCAATTCAATGTGAGATATACATAACTATAAATGTTTAATTTGGCTTAAATAAAGTGTGCTCGATCAAACAAAAAAAATATGTTGAATTGATTTTAAAAAAATTTTAAACAAAAGATTTATGATAAAATTGAATAAGGACTTATTATGTTGCTCAATTTCCTAACAATATAAATTGAGAAAAATATATAATATAATTCATGACCGACAATGTTTTTTTATTAGGAGTTTGAAATGGATTTCGGAAAATGTGGGTTTAGAGGCCCAATAACGAAGCCCAATATCCGAAACCCTAGAAGATAAATTGTGAGAAACCCTAATCGGCTTCATTCCCAAACCATTCGTTTGTGAGAGTTGCAGCAACGAAGCAAGCAAGATGCAGATCTTCGTGAAAACCCTAACAGGGAAGACGATAACCCTTGAGGTTGAGTCTTCCGACACAATCGACAACGTCAAAGCCAAGATCCAAGATAAGGAAGGAATTCCACCTGACCAGCAACGTCTCATCTTCGCCGGAAAGCAGCTGGAAGATGGCCGCACTCTCGCCGACTACAACATTCAGAAGGAATCAACTCTTCACCTTGTTCTCCGTCTTCGTGGTGGCGCTAAGAAGCGTAAGAAGAAGACTTACACCAAGCCTAAGAAGATCAAGCACAAGCATAGGAAGGTGAAGCTTGCTGTTCTTCAGTTTTATAAGGTTGATGATTCTGGTAAGGTTCAGAGGTTGAGGAAGGAGTGTCCTAATGCTGAGTGTGGTGCTGGAACTTTTATGGCGAATCATTTTGATCGTCATTATTGTGGTAAGTGTGGTCTTACCTATGTTTACCAGAAGGCTGAAGCTTAGATTAAGATTTCATGTTTCGATGATGTTGCTCTAGTGTTTCTGTTTTGTTATTGTTGTTGAACTTTTCAATGTTTCGGTTTAATTAGCCTGTTTTCAAACAATTATTATTATATGTTTTAGTTGAATATTGAATACAATTTTGTGCGTTTGAATTATGGTTTTGTGCTGTTGGTTTTATATCGATGATTCTCTGACTTATCTTAATCGTGTTTAGCTGTTTCAATGTCTGTTGTGATATTTACTGTTTTGATTTTGCTGGTTAAGAAATATACCAGATGTTCTTGTTATGTTTTTGAAAGAATTCTTTTCGCTGTGTCTTATGGCATAGGTATTTTTATGAGGATTTAGAGAATGAGTGGGAATATTTTGTTCATGAAACAGCTTATGATAAGCTCATCCATGTTGCTTATTGTCATAAGCTGATTTTGCTGAAATTCAATTGTCAATTGTAATAAAACACCCTGTGCACAAACTCTTTCACAATAGCAATGAATGGTAAAAGATCTTTGATAACCTGGTTTTAAATCATCCATATAGCTTATTATCATAAATTTGTTTTTGATCATTCAATCTTCATTTGCTTAAAAATAACCTGTGCACAAGTTCTTTCACAATAACAATGGCCATATTTTGGACATAATCTGATTTTGACTCATCCTTTTAGCTTATTGCCATACACTTATTTTCCCCTTCTTTAATCTGAATTGTAAAAACTTGCACACAATATAAGGCAACCACACTATTAAGCTGTATATCCAAACGTCTCTTTGATTCGTTTCACAGACAGATTTAAACTGGGATGAATCTATTGTTTTTTTTTTAAAGATAAATGGTTCGTTTTGAAGCGTTTATTTTGTAAGTGGTGGATGTGCGATTACTTTCATTTTGGTCGGGTTCGGTGGATTGAATACTTTTTCGGTGATCAGAATTTTACTTTCATTTTGTTGCGCTGCTTACCTATGTTCTGTTTGCTCAAGGTAATTTGTTAACTGTTTAATTGGGAAAGTTTTGTTGGAACAAAAATCAAGAGTAATTCTGTTTTGATCGGATTTAAGAGAGTTGACGCCCGTTTGTGGTTGTTACAAAAAAGCATCTTGAGATTCTCTCTAATCCTCTTTGCCTATGACTGAGTTGCATTTTCACTCCCTGATTCTTAACTATAGAGTGCGACTTTTTCTTGATACATGTTTTTTTTTTTTTTTAAAGAATCAGCCAGTCTTTTATATGTAGCTTTTGAGCAACTGAAAACTTGACCTTATGGTTCATAATAAGCATATGGCTATATGTCCAAGTTTATGTGTTGCTCAAGTCGTCTTCCTCAGTAACATGGTTCATTACTTATTGCTCAATGCGAAATCTGCTAAATGAAAGCTTTTTTGCCCCTGGTATTTTGAGCTCTCAAATCCATTTGCATAAGGCTTGCGATTCTACTTGTTAACAGCCAACTGTAACCTTTCACAACTCATAATTTGTGTAGTCTCCTATCATACATACAATTCAACCATTCCATGTAAGTAAAATTCGACACTTCACGATGAATCTCAACAATATGAAACAGTTCTAAAATACTAAGCTGATGATGCATGGCATTCCCTTTCCATCAAAAGTACTTGTATGGCACCTATGTCTTGAAATATCAATTGCCACAGAAGTGTGCTTATAATAGAGTGTATGTTTGTTTGTCGAAATAAAAAAGATATGATACATGTTTGGATAATTGGAACCAAGTTTAGTTTGATATCAAACACGTCTTGAAGGCATTATTTATACTATCCCAACTTCACAAAACTACGCACATAGGCTTCCAAATCCCATGTACTCCTTGTTTTCAGCCCTTTTAATCAGATTTGCTATGCCTGTTCCACCTGTAATTTGAAGGAAGGAAAAAACTGAATACATATGTAAAAACACTTTCGTAGAATAATTTGTGTGACATGAAACAGATAGTCGTGAATGAAACAGTAGCAACAAATCAAAAGCTACCACAGCATCAATAACAGGGAGAGTTTTTTCAATCCAAACAAAATCAGTAGCTAAGTAACGATCCTTGCTAATTATAGTAATTCGAAGTTCAACTAGGAGGTAATTAACAACGGGCCCAAAATTATTTCCACTAGAAATAATTACAATAAATTTACAAATTGAAATAAGATGACCACCTTAATTTTTTTTCATTTTACTCTAAATACATTCATTTTAGATTAACTTTATCGTTTGGCCAAACACACACAGAGAATCAAGGAATTGTATCAATCTTCTTTAGCAACTCGTAGTGATTAGTATTTGCGTTTATTTCTCTATAACCTATTTTTTGTGTCCCTATTTTAATGAAACAAGATATATTTTAGTAGTCATAATTTCTAAGAGGACTGGTACCCTCACAAAATAACGAAAGCAAAATCCTCCCAAAATAAAATGAAAGCAAATTAAGAACTTACCTAGTGATATTCCACTCACAAAAACTGTGAGGGCTAAGATGAAAATGATAATTGATGCTCTCCCTAATAAGGCAATTAGCTTTCTCACCAAATGTTGCCCAGCAAGTGCAGCAACAGTGCCTACAGCTACAAAGTAAAGAGCTGCAAGAATAATCAAACGTTGATATTAAATCATCAACCAGTTATTCCCCTCTTTTAGTGTAACAATCCCTTTTTCCTACACTTACCATATGGAATGACATATTATGAGTGGATTAAACAGAAGTAAACCATGATATATTGATATATATTTCATTGGTTCTTAAACTATATTTGAGGCCATATTATTGGCTTGGTTGATTAAGCACCATGAAACACTGATACATACATGAACACTAGACACAACATTGACACATAAACATGGGTAGAAGTTTGAGAAAAGAGAAGTAATAGAATTAAATCAGATGTGTAGGTTGTGTCATTGTTGGACACCGTGTTCAATTTGGAGCGTTAGTTCTCTACATAAATTAAGTTGCATAAACTTTGAGTTCTAGCTAGTTTATTCTTCAATATTGGTTTATTACCTGAAGTAGATTCAATATCCAATATGCCACAGAGCAAGTTATTGTATAACTCTGTTCAAAACAAAAGCATACATACTCACCAATCTTTGTTTTACTTCATGTTTTTTTTGGTTGAAAAAGCCAAATTAGTCCACCAAAATTGGCACCGGAAAAAATTAAACTTGAGACCTTTAGAGGAGCATACTTCAAGGTCCGAAGCCAACACCACCGGGCCAATTCAACTGACTTTTTAACTTCATGTATATGTATACAAGAATGTGAAAAGGCTCAATTAATTGTGAGGTTAGTTATAGCTCATTAGATATATACTAACTTTTCCTATCTGTAATGCAAGTATCATGATCCAAGCAAAGAAGAGAAGTCCAAGTTCCTTCCAAGAAACATTCTCAATAACAGATACCTGCATTCATGCATAACAGTTTCAGATTTCATTAGAAAGAATACATACATACATTCATGTGTGTTGGATATGGAATAATTAAGCATGATATATCAAGTATTTTTTTTCCCACTATACCTTTTTCCTTTGTATATTGGCATTAGTATGATTATCATTGACTGATTCCCCTACTTGAAGGTCAAGTCCAACATCTTCAATCCTTCCAATGGTTACAATGTATATATGGTTACAATGGTCTGTATTAGTTGACATGTAGCTAGGAAAAATTAATTAAATTTGCGATAGAAATTTAGAGAGAAAAAAATAAAATGAAATTCATCTACAATTTTGTCACTAAATTTATTGACAAGTGATTAGAGATGAATTTCATTTTCCCCCCTCTAATTTTGTAGTATCAGAAATGATGTTAGATAAATCACCATTTAATTGTGAATTGTCTCTAGCTTCCTGAAATTGTACAAGGATAAGCATTAAACAAAGCATAAAAATGCAAAAAAATGAATATAAAACACTATAAAGAATTATGTTTAAGTAACCTTCTTAGCAAGAGTTTCATTTTTCCATGTGTTAACACCTTTTAAGAAAGCTTTAACTGAAATGCCTGTTCCATATATCCAAAACTACATCAATGGATAAGCAGTGTCAAAGAAAATAAATAAGTAACCAATTACTCTGGTGATCGACACTTTAATAAAATAATGATATTTGTACGATCGTTTGTCAAATAACTTTTGGGACAACATTTTTTTTTTCTTATTCATTTGGGATAAAAACAACAAAGACAGAAAGAGGGAGAGAAAGAGTAAAAACACAATGCGAGTATGAGATAGTTATTCTAAAATGATTGTATAAATATAATTTATCCTTAAATGTGGGAGACAATGTCTATGTAATTTCTGAATTAGTTATTTGATGGATCAAACTAAATAAAAAAACACATTCAAGACCATAGTGACCAAAGAGAGACACATTTGATAATGATTTTTGTAATTTTGGTTAATTTAGGACTACAGCATTGATGCTCCGGTACATTCAAAAATCAAACTGACCATTTAAAGAAAAAGAAATTGAGACTCAATTTTGAAGGAACCCTTACCTATGAAAAATATAAGTATCAAAGATGTTATTATCCAGTCTGAAAAAATGACATTGAAAGCAACACCAAGACTGATTCCAAGCATTAATATTGGTTGGAAAAGAAGTGCTAGGTTATAGTCAATCACGGGAAGGTCAAGGGTTGGGTGTCTTTGCTTCAAGTTGTATAAAACAGTTGCTCCTGCTCCACCTGTAATCATGCCTTCACCAAACAAACAAAAATCCATATTATCTATTTTAATAGAGAAATGATATTTGACAACGATTATAGCACACACTAAGACAACATGTAGCACGCGTTATATTGGTTAGAAAGTGAGGTTTTGATATTCAGCATATACAATGAGGTGGGAAGCATAAAACTCCTTGACAATGATCAAATCAATCCTTTTCAACAAAGATTTTATTTGTGCATTTGACTAAACACCAAATGTATCTTAGTGATTTTCAAAATAATGAAATTATATGAGATACATTGGATGACATAAGATCGATTATACGATGCACAATGCAAGGGAACAACGCAAGAGAAAAATGATTGTGCATGGCACTGGGTGCCTGGCACTGGGATTGTGCATGCTAGGAGCCAATGTGTTAGGATAGGCACTAGAGGTAGATTGAGAAACACTTTGGAAATGACATGGACCACATCACATTCAAACTTTTATTTGGTTGCGCGCATGTGCGCATTCTTACCAATTTTTTAAGGAGTAAATGGGGTGTTGGGATCTCTCCCACTTGTTTGTGTTGTGACAATGGGGATGAAATTGTTTTTCATGTACTTCATGATTGCATTCATGCAATCCTACTTCATGATTGCATTCACGCAATCCTGATATTTGTGGAGGTGGAGAAATAATGTTATCTCTGAAGAGAATTTTCAAAGACAATTTAACCCACTTTTAGTGATCCAGATATTAGCTAGAAACATTGAAAATTGCAATTTGGAGCCTCTTCATAAAGGGCCTCACCTAAAGGAGAGATTGTCTACATAGGTTGGAAGTTGTCGCAGTTGGGGTGGATCAAGCTCAATAGTGATGATGTTTGCAAAGATAGGAGAGCATTGCCAAGTGCGGTGGTCTCTTTCGCGATACAAATGGGAGATGGATAAAAGGATAAGGTAAGAAGATTGGAGCCTGTGATGAATGATGAGATGTGGGGATTGTATATGGGCTTGGGTATGGCTTGAAGGCAACCATTCCATGGCTTGGGCATGGATTGTATAAGTTCACCGTATTCAGAAGCTGTTGAAAATGAGGTAACTAGGAGGCAAAAATCAAGCACACATGGCACAAAGTTAATATGAGTGTTGATTGACTTGTTAACTTTAGCATTTCTATAGATTATCTGGATATCTATGGGACTTGTATGCTTATGAATGTTGTCTTAGTTTCATAGTTTTGTTTTTATTTGGCTTTGCCCTCTTTTATACCAAAAAAACCCCAACCTAACCTAAAATAAATGCATTGTTCACATTAAATATCTAATTTATCAATGGAAATGCTAATAGGTACATCCAGAATACTCTTTAAAGATCTTAAATGCATTGAAAATAAAAGTATTTAACTCTTTAAAGATCTAGGATACTCTTTAACTTTTTTTAATTTAAAATCTTTAAAAAATAGTAAAAAAAACACTTGTTAACCAAACTCATATATACTCGATACATGTTCTTACATTTTAATATCGCTGTTGCTGATTTTGCATCGAATCCAATAATAAGGGTAAGCATGGGAACGATGCCATCCCCACCAACACCTCCCACCGTCCCAAATGAAGATCCAAGAAATGCAAGTATGGTGCCAACTATTATTCTCCAACCAAATTTCATCCCCTACATTCAACCAGAAAGATTAATTATCAATTAAATATCCACATGCTTAATTAAATGCCCCCTCTAGTCTTAAATATTAGGGTTAAATATGTTTTAGGTCCTTATTTTAGTCCCTCTAAACTTTTCCTTCAACTTTTAGTCCCTATAAAATTTTCAATCACTACTTTTGGTCTCCATTTTAAAACAAATTTTTGTATTTTTTAATGAAGTTGTGCAGAAATGTGTAGTATATTGTAAAAAAAATTCCCAAAAAAAATTAGATTTTTTTAACAAAACATAAATTAAATATGAATTTTTAACCGTCAAAAATATAAAAAATCATATTAAATTCATGTTTTGTTAAAAAATTCTAAATTTTTTTGGGAGAGATTCTTATAATATTATGATTTTTTCTGAAAAATTTTATTCAAAAATATGAATTCTACATATGATTTTACTTTAAAAGAGGGACCAAAAGTGAAAATGGAAAATTTTATAGGGACGAAAAGTTGAATTTTTTTTAGAGGGACTAAAATGAAAAGTTGACATATTTATAGGGACTAAAAACATATTTAACCCTAAATAGTATAATAAGTAAAAAATCAAATGTATCTAGTCTAATTTTAAGTCAAATACATATGACTCAAGTTATATATATACTCTATTTTTTTTTTTAAAAAAACTTTAAAGAATTTAATTAACACATAGTGCTTACTTACTTTGAAATTGACCAAGTAATATATATATTTTTAAAATTTGGTATCTAATCCAATGATCGACTGTAATTTATGGGGATTGATTCCACCGTCCATTTACGGAAGCCTAATATGGTCTAGCCTGCAAAAAGTGATATAGGAGAATTTGAACTAAGACTTGAAGAAGAACACACTCCAATGTCTTAAGATTATAAGTTATTTTGATTATTTCACACGTATTAAAAAATATAATTAATTTTACATGGAAAAAATATATTATGAGTTGTTATACAAAATTGTCCTTAATAAATGGTACGAGAAAGATAAATTAAATAACTGGAAAAAAAAGAGTAACAAATAATTAATAGTATAATAGAAAAAATAACACTAATTTTTTATTGATATGGTAAAACTATTTATAATTTGAGATACATTATTTACAAAACGACTTATAATTTAGGACAGTATATAATATAAACACGTAAAATTTGATGAAATTAAACTATGCGATCATATAAAGTTGTGAATATTGAACACTCTTACCGGCCAAGTGTGTTTATAAAAAACTTTAGCATGATCCCCTTTGGTCTCATTGGATGGTGGTGGTGTTGTTTTTTGGTCGGTGTATTGATGAGAAGAAGTAACAAAAGATGAAAGAGGAAGAAGAGAAATGATCAGAACCCTTGATCTTCCGGGAATTACCCATTTCACGTTCCTCCTTTTTGATCCACGCACAGCCACCATCATCATGTAAATGTAGACACTGCTAGCTCAAGAGTGGTTTTCGAGATTGACAATCACACCAATGCATGTAGAGATTTTCAAAACCTTGACATCAAATATTATATAACCGCTCGGTAAATGTTTTGAGTAAGAAAAGAAAAAAATTCAATAAATGTTTTGTCTCTATGCTTTGTCTCAATAAATATTTTGTCTCTATACAAATAAATGACTCAAATTAAACAAAAGGGATAGACATAGATGAATGAGTCACTACTTTCACAACTTAGTGAACTAATATTCGAATTTCAATTAAAATATTTAGTGTCCGACACTTTTTTGAATAATATCACCTATACTAAAGATAATCTATGAGAACCCTAAAAAAAGACATAAATTAATTTTTATTCTGTCTTAGTTTAATTTTTTTAAATGTATATCCGATTACAAGTTACTATCTCAAACTTATCTTAATTCCCCTAATCCCCTTAGTATACACACGCAAAACCCGCTTTCAGGCATATTTTTATTTCTTGTTTAAATCAGAAAATCTACTACATGACAAAACACTCAATAGCAAAAAAGACAAATTTTTCCTTTCAAATCTTCTCACGTCAAGCGAAAAAAATGCTAGTTGTATCACACTTTTTTATTTTGTATTAGGAAAGTTGTATCACACTTATTCTCCTTTCATCAATACAATTCATTCTTAATTTTGAATTTCAAATTCAATATCCAAAACTCCCTCCACTCTTCCATTCCCTTTCCCATTGCTCACCACACATATTGTGTATAGCGCACACACTCCATTTATTTTCCTTTTAATTCATTCTGTCTCCTTCTTCTACATCTCACCATCAACTCCACCGACCACATCTCCTTTAGGCCATTCCCCTAACATACACATCTAGAAATGCTTTGAGACATATTTCTACACATGTAAATTTTAAAAACATAAAGGTTTAAATATGTAAAAGGTGGATGTAAGTTTGCGTGTTTTTGGTTTTCGTTCCTGTATCTTTTTTTTGTTCTAAAACAAACCCTGTAAGTTGTTAATTTTTTGGTTTTAGTCCCTAACGTTAACTTATGTTAAAAAAAACGCATTGCTGGCAAACAGAAACACGTGTGACAAAGGTTGAGTTGGTGTTAGTGGCTTACGGGTACAACATAATTTTGTTTACATTTCTTTTAGTAATTGGTTTTTTGTATGTATTGTTGCAGGGTATCTCCACGGACTCATGTGAAACTCCTCAGTTTTTGGTTTGCTTTATTTGGTTGTTTTAATCATTGATCTCTTTCTTCAAATAATGTTTTTAATGATAAATGTTAGTATTTTCTCCCTTGTTAGAATTTGAACCCTTAACTTTTTAACTCATTTAATTCCTTAGTTTAATCAGATGAGCTACCCAACCCTCGAGTAATATTATGTTATGCCTATGAAATGTTTAGATTAATTACATATTTGATATGTTTTAAGATGAATGATGGCTAGAAAGAAGGAAACAAACACGAAGGCTAACATAAAGGAAAAAGCAAAAATGTTTTAATAAAAACAAGTTGTGCAACTCTTTCACGATAGCAATGAATTGGAAATGTTTTGTTTGTTACCTGATTTTAACTCTCACTCATTTAGCTTATTTTCGTAAACTTGTTTTGCTTTCATTCAATCTTCAATTGTTTAAACCAACTTGTGCACAAATTTTTTCTCTATAAAAAAAAAGGAAACATTTTTCTCACTCATCCAACTTTTTAAATAAGAGCATCATTTACACATTTTAACATCTTAATATTTTCCTCTCGATCCTCAATCGCGTCCACTATTACACTTCACCCTTGTATTTTCCCTCCTCTTGTCTGATTTCTAACAATAAATAGTGCTCATGTACTCACAATTGTGCATTCACCTTTCATACATTCATTCCATGTAGAAAATTCGACACTTCATTTTCATGAAGCTGTCTTTAATAGTACTATTTTGATGCACTTACGACTCTCCATTCCACCAAGCATCCATCATATGAACCTATACGTATTGAATATCAATTACTGTAATAGCGCGATAGAGCTGCACATGTCTTGATTAGGTTTCATATTGAAAAAGTGAACTATTTCCCACTCTAAATCCAAAACCATAAGTGAGATTATTTGATGTAAATGATTGATTTGCAAATAAAATTTGGATAGGAAATTGTTTGCTATTGATTCACAAGTAGAAAACTTCAAATGTCGTTCATCTTAACGGTTTATAAGTAATTTTTATTTTTACAAGCAAACACAAATCAAC
>Ga0228710_1001260_pt1 | contig 37359 bp, 19 predicted proteins | sample MedpolnodulmetaG_FD_177995 | JGI IMG/M metagenome (GOLD analysis project Ga0228710, IMG submission 177995) | Root nodule microbial communities from Medicago polymorpha collected in Santa Monica, California, United States - pink nodules | ecosystem: Host-associated > Plants > Roots > Nodule...
CACTCATCTTATAGTGGAGAGTGACTCAAAGGTTTTGGTCGACATGATTACTGAAAATTGCAATTTTGGTGGAACGACTCCTACCTTGGTCAAGCGTATTCGACAACTTTTGAGTTTGAGTTGGACTATCAAAATTACCCATACTTGGTGTGAAGGCAACAAAAGTGCAGATTGGCTTGCTAATTTCAGCATTTCGATGGATTCTCTAGATTTTCATATTCTGGAGAATCCCCCTAGTGAGCTTCAGAGTCTTTTGTTTGATGATTTTTCCGAGGCCTACATGCCCCTGTTTAATTTTTTAGTTTTCTTTCTCTTTGGGCTTTGTCCCTCTTTTGTACCAAAAAATAAAATAATTTTAAACCATCATAAAAAAATCCTCTTTTATTTTTTAAAAAATAAAACCCATGAATTAATTGCATTAAAGGTAAACAAATTGTAAAAATTTGAAATGCTTCAATCAAGGCAATCACAAAAAACAAATTCAAGGAATATTTTAAATCAGACAATAATAAATAGGTATGTCTCATTCTCTTAGTTGTCTTTACTCTTAACCCTCATCCCCATCTTCAATACATGTTTCTACTATTCTTGGTAAACAATGGATTATTAAACCATCTTTCAAATAAAAAATAAATCAAACCAAGCAAGTTCTTGGTAATCAAGAGAATCAATCAAAGTATGAACTTCATACTGATAAAAATTTTGGGAAAAATAACTTATTTGACATTATGTGGTTGCTAATTTAAAATTTAACAGAAAAATAATGGTCAACCTTAAATTTTAAATGAAAGTTAAAGATAAGCTAATTAATTAGTTGTGGAAATTTCTATTATACTTATAAATGATTATTATATTTTTTATTTACATGAATTTCTATTTTTAGTGTTTTTATTATGGATATTTTTTATTATAGAAATCATTAAAAACAATAATTGATTTCTATAATCCTAATGTGCATTAAATAAAAATTAAAAAAGATATTTTATCAGAAGAAAAGGAATAAAATATGATATTTAAATGTTGAGTTTTAATATGGAAAATAATACATAATAAAAGAGAGTACAACGGATACTCTAATTCATATTATACCAAGCAAACAATTTCTTTTCCTAAGAAATAAAATAAAAATATACCTGTTTTTCTCCTGAAAAGTAAAACTTTTTTTTTAGTAGAAACTATTTATTGAAAAACAACAGTTATTTATTAAAGTAACTAAAAGCAGCAACTATTTATTAAAAAATTATATATTAATAGAAAATACACAAGTTCCAAATCAAACATACTACTTTAAACTTCTTAACATGTGCAAATTTGTACATAATAGAAAAACCCTTTAATTAAATGACATTATATATCTTAAAAATTTCATGACTTGGACTAGATTCTACTGTTTAAAATTGAAACACTTGAATTTAATTAAAACACTTTGAATCTCTATGACATGGATCAAGTATATAATAGTGTGAACATTAGGTCAGGCCTAGAAGAAACATGTTGTATGGCTCAAGTACAATGTTAAATGAGCAAATGTGGATACATCAATGCCTGAATGAAGTAACAAATAAGCAAGGGTCCCACATATTTGTGAACAAGTGTGGGTAAAGAAGTTAGTTCAAGAGAGTAGGATCTGTTTTTGAACATGAAATAAAGGCACCCTTATTTGAACATATATGGAAATCATTGACGTTATGACTAGGAGGAAGATTAATTTTACGTGCCAACAAAAAAACTAAGCGGGTGGGTGAAAAGGCGAAAGAATTAGATAGTTCAGTATTTAAGCATTGGTAAACTGGAATAGTTAGATCGAGAAATGGTGTAGGCATTATTGAGGATAAGGAATGGAAAAAAGATATTGTGAATGTAAAGAGGATAAGAGATTGGATTGTAGCCCACAAATTTGTAGTTTAACAAGACATCTTTAATTTATTTTTTTGAAAGAAAATAAGACATCTTTAATGTTATTAGTGTTTACTCACCTTAGGTAGGTTTGGAAGAATATCCTAAAGTAAAATTTTGGAAGGATTTGAAAGGCTTAATTCAAGATATACCACAATAAGAATATTTTTCTAGGAGGGGATCTAAATGAGCATGTAAGGAGTGTTTGATAAGTTTTGAAGGCGTGAATGAGGGTATAGCCTTGGGGAGAAAAATGCATTCGGTAAATCCATCTTAGATTTTTGTTGTCTTTTAATCTTACTTTAGGAAAAGAAAAAGGAATATTATTACATACAAGAGTGAGATATCATGTTCTCAGATAGATTTATTTCTTATTGGGAATTCTGACATAAATATTTGTTTGGACTTAAAGTTTTACCTAGAGAGAGTTTGATTATCCAACATATAATATTGGTTATGGATGTAAGGGTTAAGAGAAGAGAGAAGATGAAATGTCATGATTGGGATACAAGGATCAAGTGGTGGCATTTAAAGGATGAAAAACATAGTATTTTCCTACAAAAGATTTTAAAGGAAGGTTGTACGAAACTACATAGAAGCGAAAATGATATGTGGAACAAGTGGCATATGAGATTAGCAAAGCAGCAAAAGAGACACTAGGATAATTAATAGATTTTGAACCTAGCTAGGAGTAAAAAATCTTGGTGGAACCAAAATGTTCAAATTAAAGTGAGAATCAAAAGAGAATGTTTTAAAGTGTGGTATAGGTGCAAAAGTACAAATATTTAGGAAAATTATAAGAGAGCTAAGAAAGGGACCGATAAGGCATTGAATGCAGCAAGATCACAAGCTTTTGATGAGTTATACCAATCCTTACACGCCAATGAGGGGGAAAAGTTTATATATATTCTTGCTAAGGGACAAAAAAGTAAGAAAAGATATATGGATCAAGTGAAGTGTATTAAATTGGAAGAGAGTAAATTTATTGTTCAGGAAAGAGATATAAAGGGTAAATGGAAGTAGTATTTTCAAAACTTATTTAATGAAGGTTATGAGATATATATTACTATACTCGAACATGATACATTAGAGAGGAGGATATAAACTATAACTATTATCATATGTTCTTGCTAAGGGACAAAAAAGTAAGAAAAGATATATGGATCAAGTGAAGTGTATTAAATTGGAAGAGAGTAAATTTATTATTCAGGAAAGAGATATAAAGGGTAAATGGAAGTAGTATTTTCAAAACTTATTTAATGAAGGTTATGAGATATATATTACCATACTCGAACATGATAGACATTAGAGGAGGATACAAACTATAACTATTATCATCAGATTCAAGAACACAAGGTAAAAGAAGTATTGAAATGGGAAAACACCCAACACCACATTTGATATCAAAGAGACCTCTCCATAAGGTAATTAGTCAATTTTAAACTAGGGTAATGATTACAGTGATTAAAAGTTCAAAAATATCTCAAAACTAGGGATAATATTTAGAGACTTGCATGTTACATATCAATATATTTCTATATTTGGTACGGGTTCGAAGTGAGTATATATATATCTCTATTACCCGCACCATATCCGTATTTTGAAATTGGGCAAAATCCAAACCCAATCAAAGGAGAAAACCCATCAAATCGAGATGAGTTCAGTCGGGTATCCGCGTGTACAGGTTTTATTGCCATGCCTAAGTTTCACAAGCCAATCATAATAGGAATATGGGCTACCATAGATCTTATCAAAAAATCATTTTAAAAGGGTGAATTTAACAATAGTAAATATAAGGTTTTTTTTTGTGAAATGTCAATGTAAAATATTCTTGGTGCAAATATCATTATGTTGGAGAGATTGAAACAATTGTCCTTTATTTTAATAACAAATGTTAGTAATTAGTTGTTAGATTAATCTTTACTCTTTCGTTTTAGTTTGACCATAGTATCTCAAACTTCTTATTCCTTTATTTCAATTGCGTTGGTTGTTTGTGCATCTCTTAACCACTGGCACAACGACGAGCCCTAATATAGTATGGGATGCGACATGGCAGTTACTGTCCGATGGTATCTTATTTGAATGTAGGAAGCGTCTGAATATTCCGGGTAATGTTTATTGTACTTATTACGAAATCTATGCACCATTTTTGTATTTTTACGATCTAATTTTTGCATTTTTTTCTTTGGCTAAAAAGGCACAGTTTAGAAAAATGGTTAACATAGTCGTGCTCAAAGTATTGTAAGCCTATCTCAATAAATATATTTATCTATTTAAGTAGTGATAATAAACAAATACAATATTCTTTCAAAAAAAATAAACAAATACACTATTAAATATTTTTTATTTCATGAGAACAGGTTTATACAACAATATATAGAATAGAAAGAAAGAATTTAAATACGAGTGTATGCACGTAAGGAAACAATAGCTTGAGTAAAACAGAGATAAATTCAAGGCTACCTAACAAAGTAGACACACCAGAGAGCTTTTCACTATTTTTTTTAGACGACAAATATCATTCTTCGTCGAGAGGGCGTAGGAAACGCCAAGCACTCGCGGAAATGAACAAAGGATGAATACAAGAACCAACAAAGGCAACACGCCTGCACCCAAAAAATCATGCGGCCGAGGTGTACACTAGGTTGCCTTAATCAAGACCAAACCCAACAAAGTACCACGATAAACCGTGGTGCTGCCTACACGAGAGTACCCCTATCTCACAACCTAATGCCCATAAAGATCCTCTAAAAAATCACAGTTGCACAACAGCAGACTACAACATGCCGAAATACCTGCAACTAAAAACAGAAAAGTTAAGCGGACGCAACATCAATTATGCACACACAGAAGCCTCCCAGCTAGCGGCTACATCACGTAATAGCAGCGCAAAACTGACACCAACACACCCACAAATAATGCAAACAACATAAGGTTAATGCATGACCTACTGTCAATGTCACAAAAATGTCACATATAGCTTTCCACTATGTATATCTTGATTAATTTGTTCACATTTTATGTTCTTTAATTGATTAATTTTTCACGTTATCTAGATTAGTGAGCATTCATGACATCATTTTGTAGCAGTTCCTATATCTATTTATTTTCGCATTAAATAAATAATGGCTTGGGAAATCCTTTACAAATAAGCTTATTTTTTTAGTTTGAGTAAAGCTGAAAGAAGCTTTTTCGATTAAGAATTGAGTCGTGACTTTAATATCATTTTTTTTGTTGCATTGCATATATTCTCTTACTATCATTTTTAGTTTTTATGACAAAGACAAAAGTGAAAATAGGCGTGTTTCAAGACATAATGATATGTTTTTTTTAAGGCCAGAACATGTTGTAATTGTCATTGATGAGAATTAGAACAAATGGCGTGTCATTATGCAACTTTAACAGGAAAAGTTGCACTTAAAATGCATTAAGAGGTAACATAAAACTTCAAAGTAAAAACATGTGTCCACTGAAATATGTTTTGTAGTGTTGTCTCCACTGCACTTATCTTTGCGTACTCCTTTGTTGTTGTTTTTTAAGCAACACAAGTCAAATACTGCTTGGAATTCTGGGATGACGAGTTTAGCATCAGGGTGCAAATGACATGGACGAGGCAATTATTTTTATAAAAGTTTCTTAGACAAATAATTTATTTCAAATGGTTCTGAGATCAGTTATCTCTCTTTTTCTCAAAATGAAAAGCTTATACAAAGGAATTGGAGATAAACTACTCATCTTATTGTTGAAGATGTGAAGAAAAACAATACTTCACTAATAAAAAATAGGGATAAGGGTGATACATTTGAAGACTATTACACATTAAGAAATTTAGCACATTCCAACCTTGATGACAAGGTTGTTTTCGAGGGGTGTGTGTTTTAGGATATAGTAAAGGGTGATTAGAGTAGTTTAAGTAGTTAAGAGGTACTTTTTTTAGGATATAGTAAAGAACAAACTAAGAGTTACTAACTCTACTATACCATTCAGCATTTTCCACAGTTTTTAGGCTGATATGTTTAAATATAAAGGATTCTCATATAAAGCTGATATTATTTATTTCTTTTCTACGTGCACACATATGCATGCAAAGATGTTAATTTTAATTTCGTGACTTTACATTCAATATGAAGATCTGCATATCGGTGACGATGACTTTAAGAACCTGTGTTTGATTGAAATTGAAATGCTACTTTAGGAAAACGGACGGTCGCTTACTGACTTCAAATCTATGCCCAGGCCAAACGCAGCAGACATGCCAACTTTCACAAACAAGCTTATCATTGATGAGCTAAATTACAACAAAGATGAACTGGAAAAGACACATGTTGATATGTTACTAATGTTGACTGATGAACAAAGATGTGTGCATGACAAGATCATGGAGTCTGTTGGTTCTGACGACAGTGGTTTCTTTTTCCTATATGGTTACGGTGGTACTGTAAAAACCTTTATATGGAAAACATTGTCGGCTGATGTTAGATCGAAGGGGTTAATTGTATTGAATGTTGCATCCAGCGGTATAGAGGCTCTTCTATTACCAGGTGGAAGAACGCGCACTCGACGCTGACAGTCCCTATTGAGATTAATGAGGCATCGTCGCGCACGATGGAAAAGGATAGTCCTAGGGTAAACCTGGTGCGTGCTGCAAAGTTGATAATTTGGGATGAGGCTCCAATGATGCACCGATGGTGTTTTGAGGCAGTTGACCGATCAATGCGTGATATCATGTCCAAGAATGATCCCCTAAACGAGTTTAGACCTTTTGGTGGAATGACAGTAGTTTTAGGTGGTGATTTCAGGCAGATATTGCATGTTGTCCGAAAAGGAACGAGGCAGGATACTGTTGATGCCTCAATCAATTCATCAAAGATATGGGATTATTGTAATGTGTTGAGGCTTACTGTTAATATGAGATTGGGTGCATCTTCGGTACCTGTAAAGCAGGAAGAAATTGCTAATTTTGGCAAGTGGATACTCTGAATTGGAGACTGCAACGACGCTTCGGGTAAGATTGGTGAAATGAAGGTAGAAATTCCTGAAGATTTGCTCATATCGGACACAACAAATCCGTTGATGTCACTTATAGACTTTGTGTATCCCGATTTGAATGATAACCTTGGTGACCCGCTATTTTTCCAAGAAAGGGGAATACTTGCACCAACGCTTGATTCGGTTGAGCATGTTAACGAATATATGATGTCAATGATTCCAGGTGAAGAGAAAGAGTATTTAAGCTCTGATTTTGTTTGTCGATCGGGTGAAAATTCTGATGTCGAAAGCGAGTGGTTCACAAGGAAATTTCTATATGGTATTAAGAACTCTGGAATTCCAAATCAGCGGTTGAAACTAAGGGTGGGATGTCCAGTTATGCTGATGAGAAACATCGATCAAGCCAATGGATTGTGTAATGGTATGAGGCTGACAGTTAACATCTAGGGAAGAGCACGATAGCTGCTACCGTAATTACAGGAAAAAGGGAAGGTATTAGGGTATTCATTCCCAGGATGAATCTTATTCTGAGTGATCCAGGACTACCCTTCAAATTCAGGTGCAGACAATTTCGATTGACGCTTTGTTTTGCAATGACAATAAATAAAAGGCAGCGTCAATCTTTATCTCGAGTAAACTCCCTAAGCCTGTGTTCACGCATGGAAAACTCTATGTCGCTGTCTCTCGAGTTACTTCTAGAAAAGGTTTGAAGTTGCTCATCTTGGATGAAGATAATAATGTTTGCAAGGAGACCACAAATGTTGTGTATCGTGAAGTTTTTCAAAAAGTATGATCATTGGTTATGTTTTAAAATTGTTGTTGCTATAATTTAGAAAACTAAAGTTGTGTATTGTTTGGAAGTCTTTTTTTTTTTTTTAAATTTATTTGTAAGGCGTACTAGTCATTACAGGACATGCAATTTCTATATAAGCAGATCCTTCTGCCATTGACTTTTAATTGATGCACTTTTCAGGTATAACAATACGCAGAACTTTTTTTTTTTACATTGTTGTTACCCTAAAATACAATATTTACATTAGACTATTGGTTTTGTAAAAAATAAAAACAAATAACAATCGGCGTTTCTGTAACCCAAACTATATTTATACACACCCGTAAAAAATTTAACGTTTGAATTCACAGACTAGGTGTATACATCTAACACTGACTATTATATAAAAAAATACAAATTTTTTAGTTTTTATGATTAATAAAATATATTACGTCAACAAATAATAGTATACAGTACATCGGCATATTTTTGCAAAAATATTACATATGCTAAGTTTAACAATGAGTACATCTTATACTACAAATAATTAGTATAAGTATAAATCCAAATACTTTAATCGTTATGTGCAATGTTTAGATATTTCAAAACATATACAAAATTAAGATGATATTTTTTTCCATATCAAATTTAAATTATAACCACACTTATAACTTTAAGATAATATAATATAAAATCTATACATTTGATCAAAAAAGTTTTTTATTTCCACGTGCTTGGCACGGGTTACTATACTAGTATAGATATAGATGAGAATTTTGGGATAGTTCATAGCGCCATGTGTCATAAGAATAGGGAGAGGAAAACATTTCTATATATACGTTTGAGGAAAGGGAACTTCTACGGTACACCCGCAAATTAAGGTGTACTGGTACTCCTACTTCAAAAATCTTTAAATTAACTATTATTTTTATGGAATAAAGAGGTATTTGTTGATATTTATATTTTAGAAAATGTTATTTCATAAGAAAAACCATCATTTTAATGTTTATAAAAATCATACTAATTTTTTTTACATTTTATTGTAAAAAATAATCAAAATTCTCTATTATGAGTACCAAAAATTTAGAAAAATTTTATTTTATTTCTTTGACGTTTTTGGTAAATAAGATTTAATTATTATAATTATAGGTGACATAAAACAATTTTTCTCTTCAAAAAATAATACATTTAACCATTAATTTATTGATTTGGTGTACCAATACACTCAAATTTTTAGGTGTACCATAGAATTTGCCGGAAAGGAAAACCCTCAAATTTATATAATATAGATAGATTGGAGTTGGTCTTTGTACATGTACGGGCCACATGATTTCTCACTGCATACGCCTGTACAAACCTAATTTTCATTTTTCACTCTCGTTACAGTTATAATTACACTATGTTCATTATTCACAGCTAGTGAAAAGACGAGTATTTACGTGTCCGTTTTCACGCTCTTTTTATTGCGCTAACGTTTGGAAATTATTTACGGTGTTTTTTTTATAAAGTTTTGATTTTGATTAAAACTAAAAATATAAATGTTTGTTGTTTTCAAATTATAACAAACTAAACTAACCATGATTATATATATTTCAATGACAAAAAAATAAAATATAATCTAAATTCTTTTTTTAATGACACCAACAACAATTTTTATTAAAGAAAGAGTTGTTTAAGAGTATAATTGGGATAATAAAAAAGTAAGTATAAATATACTCGTATAGTTTTTTAAATGCATCTAGTTTGTTACACTTTTTAAATGATAAAGGGAAAAAAAGCAGACACACATATATATTCATATCGTGTTATTACATTTGTTTTAATATTTAAATTTATTCTTATCGTATTTTTGGAAAGAAAAAGTCAGCCAAAAGTGCTGAAAGGAGTAGTTTTCTTTATATATAGTATAAATGAAGTACTTTTGAGGAGGATCCCACTTGATATTGACTAGCTTCTAAGAGTATCCACAATGGTAGTTCCCTAACAAGGACTCCTTAAATGGACCCCACGTGACACATCACTTATTTATAATTTTTTAATAAAACTACCTTAAGTACTCAATGATTCCAATGACAATACACTAATAAGGACTCCAATGAAAAGTACTTAAATATGTCACACTATCTTTACATAATTAAACAAAAATAATTTACATATTACTCCTTTTTACAAGTGGGACCAAGTAATACACATTTTATTACTCCTTTATGCAAGTGAGACCAAGTAGTACACATTTTATTACTTTTTTAAACGTGGGACCCGTTAGTTACCCAGGAGAGAGAAGGTCTTTATATAGCTGCCCATTCCTTAACGGAAACTCATTTTTTCTTTCTCCAATGAAGTGTCCTTAATGAGGAGTGGTCCTTGTTAAGTAAGGACCCCATTGAGATGCTCTAAGATTACCTAGATAAGCTTTAACAATTTTCAAGTGACATTTTGGGCGAGAAGAAGCTGCTTTTGAAATTTTAAGGTTAATATATTTTTACTCCCTGCCATTGAATGAGTTTTGGTTTACACACTTGTAAAATAAAAAGTTTGAGATTTCTCCTTACCATTTAAAGATTCTTTAATTTTGACCCTAATAACATCTTAAACTTACGTGGCATGTTGATTGTGCAATAATTAATGACATGGCACACTGACTTGGTTTTTTATGAGGATATGGCATTATTAAATAAAGTGACTCATCAAATGCCAATAAGAAAATAAAAAATATCAATAAGAGAATAAAAAATAAAGGGTCATGCTAACCGGTGTCCCCAGGGCACTGGTTAAGGATACCAAAAAAAGAATTTATTACTATAAAAGAAAACTGTTTTTGATATTTTATAAATTAATTACACAATTTTAATACATTAATTACTATATAATTTCCTTTTTAGTATCCTTAACCAGTGCTCAGGGGCACCGGTTAGCATTTCCCAAAAATAAAATTAAAAAGGGAATACAAAACTTGCTTCTTTTACCTTGCTTCATCTTCTTCAATTTTCCCTTTTTTGTTGTTGTTTGGAATGCGACATATTTAATTGAGATTACTACCATTTATGTTACAAGGAATTCAACAGATTTAATTAACAATACTGCAATTTATGTTATATAAGATTTGATTACAACAGTAAAAGACAACATATTTATATTCTCTGGTGAACCATCACTCTATTCTTGGTCCTAGCCTTTCTCTCAATGAAATATAAAAAGGATGAACTTTTCAAATCTGCAAGTTTTGATTTTTCTTAAGAAAATAAATTTGGATTTAAGTTTCAATGATTTTAATATCAAAGAAAAAGAAAGTTAAAGGGATTTTAAAACTGATATGATTCTTAAATTTTGGAGAAAGTGATTTTGAAAGTGAATGAATATTAAGAGATTTTGTGTTACTTGATGATAATGTAAAGAATTTTAGAAATTTTGGGATGAGAAATTTTGATGAAGATGATGAAATTTCATGTTTACTTCTTTTCATTTTTACATATGATTTATTTTTTCTAAAAATAATTAATAATTTTTATTTTTATAATCTAAATTTTAAATCATTTTTATGATTTAAAACTAGGGTTTTAGTTAAAAGAAAAGCCAATTAATATTGAAAGAAATCAAATTATCCAATCATCATGCCACTTCATCCATTTTGCACAGCCACAAATATCAGAGTCCAAAATCAAAAAATATTGATATGACGAGAGAAATCTCAAACTTTTTATCTTACACGGTTGTAAACTGAAACTCGTCCAAACAGCAGGAGGTAAACATACGTTAACCTTAATTTTTATATGAGAAAGAAAAAGAGAAATAAACAATGAAGATGGGGCCAAAACAAGTGACAAAGTTGAATGTAATTAATTATTTTATACATCAACTAAATCAGCTCAATTATGATCGTAGAGTCAAGATCACACTATTCAAATAGTTGGATCTGAATAAGTCGATCATGGTTGAGCTGAGTGTCTAAATGCGGCAAACAGTTGAATGCACGTATTCCTATTTCGAAAACAGGGGGCGTTGTTTTTCATATTTTGTTTTCTACAGCTAGGCTGGCTGGAAGTCCTGCATGATGAGCGGTAAGAGAGAGAGAGAGAGAGAATGGTCGATCACGTTGATGACTGCTAATGCTTAATCAAAGTCTACCTGTCTTCCTATCTGTCATTGCCTCCTTGCCAGCCTTTATATATAAATTACTAGTATAATACTAACCATATTACTCTGTCTCTTATCTCTCAGAGATACTAATAAGTAGTAACGTGCACCCAAATACTTTGTTAGCGAGTGAGTGAGTGCTCATCATCATTCATCAAATTCCTTCTTTCTTATAGACTGGCTAGTTAGTATTAATTAGTAGCAGCGGGTTGAACCAACTGATATTTAGAGATTGATATTGATCATGACGATGATGGGCAACAACAGCAACAATGGATCACCATCACAGTTTGGGGACACAACGTTGACAAAAGTGTTCGTTGGAGGTCTTGCCTGGGAAACTCCGAAAGACACATTAAGAGAACACTTTGAAAAATACGGAGACATCCTTGAAGCTGTCATAATTTCTGATAAGGTTACCGGAAGATCCAAAGGGTATGGATTTGTAACATTCAAAGAAGCAGAGGCGGCAAAGAAGGCTTGCGAGGAACCAACTGTGATCATCAATGGTCGCCGAGCCAACTGCAATATCGCTTCTTTTGGTGCTCGCCGTCCAAGGTCTTCTCCCATCATCACTCCTCCTCCTTCCCCTCCTCCAAAGATCCACCGCAGCAACCAGCAGCAGGTTCAATGGTATTATCCGGTGGGAACACCCACACCTCCTTCCCCAATATTCCATCATCATCATCACGCCATTCCTTTCTACGGGTATATATTTTATTAATTATTCCTCCTTCATTTTATTTTATTCTTGCTTTTTTGTCTATTATTATAAATAAGTATATCACCAAACAGAGAGAGAGAGAGAGAGAGAGACATGGGACATCCTTGTTTTAATGAATCTCTTTCTTTCATTCAGGTACACGCCCACGCCCACCTACATTGCAACAGATCATCATATGAATTACAATTACAACTACAACTACAATCAGGTAGGTGGTTGTTTCTTCACAGTACGTAGCAATATTATTGCATAACAAGAAATATTTCAATTTTAATTTGAAAAAAATTGCTGGACGTATGCATGAATGCAGAAACTGAGCTATGGAATGGGTGGGGGCTACGTGTACCCGCCGCCGAGGCAGGCTATTGTCGGTGCGATGCCGATCATGTACCACCACCACCCTGCTCCTGTCTATAGATCAACCGAGGCTATGGGTGTCCCTCCACCTCAAATATTCCACCCAACTCATCATTATGCCCCATCCATCACTCCTATTACAGGTTTGTTGCCCTTTTATTAATGGTTTTTTTTTCTAAATTACCTTTGAAGATTGGTGGGTAATTTACCCATCGACCGATGAAAATGAGCAATTTATTGTTGGGGTCAAGATAGCTCATGAACACCACCTAAAAAGGTAAATGTTTATTGGTTGAAGTAAATTACTCATCATTCTTCTATAGGTACTCTAGTTGTCACCTTTATTAATTAATCTTTATTAATTAATCTGATCGGTAAATAAGAAGAGAGTTCTACTTCTATATTTAAGGAACTCAAAAAGAATTTTTTTTTTAATTGAAAATAACATTTTTTTATATTAGATTTTGAAGGAGTTGATAGTACTACTTTGAATATTTGTCAGCTTATTTATTTATTTTGACAAAAACATGTCGGAACCTTGAAGATTTGTTTATTGATTTTAGTTTAGTTTAAAGTGATAATTTGTCTTTCTGGGTGTGGAATATTGACAGGTCCAGTTGGCACGGGTGAATGCTTCAAAAGGGTAGTGGTCTGAGTCAGAGGAGCTTTGTACGAAGGGACGTGAATGCACGCAGCTACATTATTATTTCATCTGTTCTGCATCTGCATTCGGATTCTTTATTTTTAATCCTAGGTGTTTCATTTCATTCATCAGATTCTTTCATTCTCTCTCTAACTTCTCAGCGTGAGCTGTGATGAATTGTTTCAGTACAAGAAAACAACAATATGCCCATCTGTAATATCTTCAGTCACCCATACCTAATGGGTTGCTTTTCCTCACTTCATGTCTTCATGCCTAGCTAATTCAATTTTCTTTTCTTTTCTTTTTAATTTACTTTTTATGGACATCGTCTTATCGTACTTAATCTTTAAAAACGGTCACTTACATATTTAATTCATTAAAAAAAATACCATCTAAATTTTAATTCACAAAACAAAGCAACAAACGATCGGATGTGATTGAATAAATAATTTTTTTTGTTGCGTTTCAATTGAAGAAATTACAAAGATGTTTAAGTATTTTGAGTTGACTTAATTTCATTTTTTTTTTTTGTGTTTCAATTGCACTTTTGAATAAATCTTTTGTTAATTGAGCGATTTTGCACCCCTTCTTTTTTTATGAGCAATTTTGCACCCCATCTTTTGTCAATATATTGTGTTTTGTTCAAAGTCATCATTAAAAGAGGGGAAAGGGTGCAAAATCGCTAAAAAAAGAAGAAGAGGGGGCAAAATCGCACAATTGGCAAAAAGATGAAGAAGAGGGGGCAAAATCGCACAATTGGCAAAAAGATAGGGGGCAAAAGTGCAATTAAACACAAGAAGGTCCATCTAACCAGGACGGGGGGGATGGGGTGCAAAATCGCTCAAAAAAAAAGAGGGGGTGCAAAATCGCACAATTAGCAAAAGATAGGGGGAAAGTGCAATTAGCCTTTTGAGTTTTTGAGAGTTTACAATTTCCACCTGACCCAAATTAAACAAAACACCCCTATAGGATAATATGTAACGAAAATTGTTGTTCTGACATACAAGCATTCCTAATAACACAAGGAATTTACTTAAACGCCCCCAGCGGTAGTTAACTGCCGTTGGGCTAACCGGCAGTAGTTAACTGCCGCTGGACCTAACGGTAGTTAACTGCCGTTGCTTTTTCCCCCCAAAACCAGAAAACCCTACCTTCGATTCACTCATCACCTTACCTCACCATTACCATTCCTAAACAAATCCCCATTTCAAAAATCTTGTCAAAATCTTGGTTCCAAATCATTGTTGATGGATTGCTATGACGTTTCTACGCAAAATATACATCAATTGTGTAACGTTAACGTATTATCGGTTTTGTGCAATGTTATCGAATAATTGATAAACTATCAAATGTTGATGTTTGTAATTGCTGGATGTTGTTTTAGTTAAATTTCATGCGGAATTGTCGTTTGAAATTACAGGTAAAAACAGGCCAAAATGGCTGGATTTCAAAGTGTAGTCTACACTGGTTTATTTTACTAGTGTGAACGGCAGTTAACTGCTGCTGGGGGCAATTTTGTAACTTTCATGTGTCATTAGGAAGCTTTTGAAGTCAGAACAACAATTTTCATATGTAACATTCCTAATGAGTAACGAAGCCACAATCCTGATCTGAAGAAAACAACAACATCCATGCACCACTTGCACAATATAACGAGCCTATATACAGACTCGAAATCAAATTGCAAATAATATAGTGTGTAAGTCGTTGAGCATTGGATCCATATCTTTGATATGACGAAAGAATTCTACCATCAGCACGATAACGAATACATTCACTTGTAATTTACTATGACAACATCCAATTCTCGATCATGTTTAAACATACAGTCCATATTCAATCACGAAGAATTGATGAGGACATTAATATGGTGACCCGAATCTAAAAAAGTTGAAACAACCTCGAACCTATAACGCGGTTAGAACAAATTTGAAAATGATACTGCAATGAAAAGAATTCGAAGCCTACAAAGAACAATCCACCAGGTCTAAATCAAATCATCAAGAAAAACCACCACCACTCACGAATCTTGCAAACCAATGTAGAGCAACGACAAAGGAGGGTTAAATCAGGCTAGAATAGTGGCAGTCACATGAAGGAACCAAATATCGATAGATCACGCCATAAAACAGTCTGAAAGGAACAAAGGCAATCAAATCTTAAAAAATCCCATCATGAAGAAACTCAAACACGGAAGCATCTTCGAGCATCACGAAACAGAAGCATGTTGAACCACCGCAATTGGAGGATCATGTTTGTGAATGACCCTAAGAAAGGGGTTTGGAGATGGTGATATGGAGAACATGTAGAGCGCGTCGCATCACCGACAACGAAGACTACATTCAATGATCAATACACAAATTTGTAAGAGAAGTTGACTAAGAATGAAAGTGATTTGTTCAACATTGTAAACAGTTTAAGGATAAACGACTAACTTGACAAAAAGAAAGAAGATAAGTAACTTGTTCGAAATTTTAAAGAGTTCCGATACACATACCCATACGTGACATACCCCTCTTCTACCACCATTTAGTTAGAAAATTTAATAATAAAAAATTATGCTTATTCCATGTCCAAAATTTTTGAATGTTCTCTCTCTATCTTCTCTGACCACTTTGCCGCCCCCTCCGACTCGTCACTTCCGGAGTCACCCTCTTTGCTATCTCTCTTCCCCTCTAATGTTTTACTTTTCCTCAGTGTGGATTTGATCGTCACCGACATGGATCTAAAGGTCTCTAGTCCGTGGTTATGTATTGAATAGTGCTCGTGTTCCCTTAGGGTGTGACTGGCATCGAAGCATAGACGATGGTGGTAATGGATGGAGAATATAAGGGTTTTTTTGGGTGTTGATTTGCTGGTGCGAGATGAAGATAGGGTAAGGCGGAGGGCAAGGATGAGTGTTGTGGTGATCGAGAGTATGGTCGATGGGTGAAAGTGGCAAGAGAAGGTGGAGGGTGTGGTAGATGGGTGATGACAGTGGTAGGTGAGGTGAAATTACAAAAATGTCCTTAGTGCCGCATGAGGGTGTATAATAGGAGCATGAAAAAAAAGTGTGTTCATGAAAAAATATTCAATTTTAAATTAAGTTAAAAAACCTCTAGTGCGGGTTTGCCAAAACTAAAACATATATAAGAGACACATTTAAGCATCAACAAGTGTTAACATATGTTTAAGAGAGTACATGTTAAAGAATTTGATATAAAAAAATTTGTCTTAAAATTCATGCATTCAACTTTTTTTTAAAGTCAAAATATGAAATGCAATTGAAACTTTAAAGAATTTAAAGTATCAAACCGAAACTCAAAATAAAAATAAGAAATAAAAAATGTAATTTAACTTTGAAAGGAGAGTTGTGTATGTAATGGAGCAAAAAAATTTGTATTTGTAACTCAATCGATCAAAAAAAAAACGATTTTTTTTTAGAGGAGTAAAGTGAAATATAAAATTTACTTAAAACACCAAAAATAAAACGGTAATTAATGAAATTAGAAGCTATAAATTGAATTTGACAGTAGCAGTACCATTATTACTAGTAGTAGAAGTTGAAGAAGGTTAGATTTTGAGGGAAGTTTTGAAAAGTAGTTGGAAGCCAACGGTCTTTCTTTGTTTGTCCTTTCTGCAAATCTAATGTGGGAAGGTGCAGCGCCAATAGAAATTGAGACATTTGCATTTTGCATTGAAAATGGAAATGGAAATGTAGATAACCACCAACCGAACCCACACTGCAAAACTAATCTAATGTTGGAAGGTGTAGTGATGAGTGAGTGACAGTGATCGTTCCTTCATTTTGTATTCTAACAAACAGTCAACTCAACTGGTACTATAACATACTTAACTAACTCACATTCATATTTATCTACTATACTATACTATACTATACTTACGTACTAAACTGTAAACAGCATGGCTGAGGAAGAACTGGATAAACCTTTGCTTGATCCTGGCAATTTCAACCGAGAGGGCATTGATTTGGTAACTAGCTTTGTTCTTGCATTTTTAACTTCATTTTGTAATTTTTGTATTAACATGTTCGTGACTTCAGGAGCGCATACCACTAGAACAAGTTTTCGAACTGTTGAAAACATCACCAAGAGGACTTTCATCTGACGATGCTGAATCCCGACTTCACATATTTGGCCCAAACAAACTCGAAGAGAGGAAAGTAAGACCTCTTCTCCTATGAAGCAAACATATACAGAATTTACTATCCATACCTAGCATTATTATGCAAGTAAAAGTAATTCTAACCATAACTCCATCCTCAACTTTTGTTGTAGGAGAACAAAATATTGAAGTTTCTTAGCTTTATGTGGAATCCTCTTTCATGGGTTATGGAAGCAGCAGCGTTGATGGCAATTGTCCTTGCCAATGGCGGAGTCAGTACAAAACTTCACCTTCAACATTAATTTAATTCCAATTTTGTTCTTGATTCTTATTTGAATAGGTATTTTAATTTCAGGAGGAGGGTCCTGATTGGCAAGACTTTGTAGGGATTATATGCTTACTGGTAATAAACTCAACAATTAGTTTTATAGAAGAAAATAATGCTGGTACTGCTGCAGCAGCACTAATGGCTCGCTTAGCTCCTCGAACAAAGGTGACCTTCCTCCTAAGAGTTTTTAGGGAATAAATGAATTACCTTCTTCCTGAACTTGATTATGGTACCTTCCTTGCATGTACCATTAATGAGTAAATCTAATCATTCAGGTTCTAAGAGATGGTCAGTGGCAAGAAGATGATGCGACTATTTTAGTAGCTGGGGATATAATCAGCATAAAGCTAGGAGATATCATTCCAGCTGATGCTCGCTTGCTTGAAGGAGACCCTCTCAAAATTGACCAGGCAAGTCTTAATTTGTTTGTCGGAAATAAAGAAAAATTGTGTTACAAGTTTCTTCTCATTAATGTTTTCACTACATATTTTTTCATGATATAAACTGTATATAACTGATCAAGAATCAGGACGGAGTTCTTATAATGACTTGGTTTTGATTCATGCAGTCAGCCCTTACTGGAGAGTCCCTACCTGTCACAAAAAAAACCGGTGACGAGGTCTTTTCAGGTTCAACGTGTAAACACGGAGAGATTGAAGCTGTAGTGATAGCAACAGGGGTTCATTCCTTTTTTGGAAAAGCAGCACACTTGGTTGACAGTACCGAAGCTGTTGGACATTTTCAGAAGGTAACTCTCAGAAACTTTCTACATTTTTTAGCATCGTCTCATTCATTCAAAAAATGACCAAGCCAAGATATTTACAAAGGGCGTTGCAATACAATTCCTGGCTTGATTTACTTATGACAAAAACTGGCACAGAGGAGTAAGGAAGATTAAATTATTTATTTTATATGGAAATTCACTTGAATATAAAATTATTTTTGCAAAGTTTTTGATTAATCCCTCAAATAAACTGTGATCTAATTGTTTACTTTTCTGTAGGTTCTTACCTCAATTGGTAACTTCTGCATTTGCTCTATAGCTATAGGGATGATTCTTGAAATAATTTTAATGTTCCCTGTGGAGCACCGATCGTACAGGGATGGAATCAACAACATTCTTGTTCTCCTGATTGGAGGAATTCCCATAGCTATGCCAACAGTATTATCTGTAACACTTGCCATTGGATCCCATCGCCTTTCTCAGCAGGTTTGCAAGTTTTTATCTATTAGCTTAAAGTAGTATAATCCGTATCAAATTCCCTCCCCTTATACTAGTTATGTTTGGCACTAAGATTCAAACAAATGGGATGAAGTTAATTTAAGCTTTTGTCTGCGTTACTCATAACTGTAGTTTAAGTTTGGCAAATTCTGTAATACTCCTAAGGATAATCATATATCCCCAGAATCATTTGGGGAAAGTTATCACATAGAGCATATGGCGACTACAGAATTACAGCAGATGTTTCCACAACTGACTGTGCTTTTTCTTTATTTATTTTATTGACTTCATTCTTAAGGGAGCTATCACAAAAAGAATGACAGCAATTGAAGAAATGGCAGGCATGGATGTCCTATGCAGTGACAAAACGGGTACTCTTACGCTTAATCGCCTGTCTGTTGATCGGAATTGTATAGAGGTAGGTACTTGAAAAGTACATTTGAAAATACACTATCCATGTTGTTAACGAAACATTTACAGCCCATTTGATTTTCGTTTTCATTTTTTGTTCTGTTTTAACTACAAAGTTGTCATTATATTTATTTTGTTAACTGTTTCCAAATTTTAAACAATGAAAACAGTTGTTTTTACATTTTTCTGTTCAAAGCTTTTGAATCAAGAAACAAAATGCAAATAAGGACCTAATGTCTAAATCATCAGCTAGGACAGAAGTCCTCATGAGTCGTTTACATAACTATTGAAACTCCATATTATATCATGTTTGGAGAGTATATGCTGAATTTTGAAGCCATTTAAGCTTCACAGTATTAAATATTGTAACGGCTATTACTTTCTTTTATTTGTTTAAGAAAAATGGTATATGCAGAAGCATCACGGTAGAAAGAGAGATCGTAACTAGGTTGTTTCCGATTTTCTTTTCATTTCACATTTTCTTTGTTTGGTTATCAGACAAAAGTCTCTTAAATTGCCATCTGGAACTGCTCAGGTGAGCATATTACTTAGCCCTACTTTGACATATTCTAGAGGACAAGAAATTATTCCCCGCCCTCAGTAAAGTATTAAAGTAGCACTATAAAAAAAAAAAATTTGAGGTCCAAGTAAGTCATACAATTGAAAAAATAAAATAAAAAATCCACTGTTTGTCATGAACCAACTTTCCCACTAGCTTAAGTTATTAGGTGAAGGCATGTGAATAGTTTAATACCTTTATATCCATATAAGAGTGTTAAACTTTGATAATCTTTCTCTTAGTTTTCTAGATAGCTGAGGACTGATGGGAAATGCTGTCCTTACTTAGAGCTTCACCTGAAGAATTTACTTGTAAAAACAGGTCTTTAACAGCAATATGGACAAAGATATGATTGTTCTACTGGCAGCTAGGGCAGCAAGATTGGAAAATCAGGATGCCATTGATGCTGCCATCGTTAATATGCTAGCTGATCCAAAGGAGGTAGAGTGCAAAGAAACATGCGTTACAAAAGTTTTCCCAAGACTCCTCAACAATATGGAAGCAATGGCATACTAATGAAAGAAAAATGATTTTCCCATTTTTTTCTCTGCAGGCACGTGCAAACATAACTGAAATTCATTTTCTACCATTCAATCCCGTAGGCAAACGTACAGCAATAACATACATCGATTCTGATGGCAACTTTTACAGGGCCAGCAAAGGAGCACCGGAACAGGTATCAAAATTTTATGAAAGATGCTGAATACGCATAGAATATTTTAACTGCTTAACGGTTTCTCATTTACTTCAAATCTAAATCACAGCTTATCTCATAGGAGCCTTTTCCAAAAGAGAAAATTTATTTACAATGAAGAAATTTGAAGTGCCGTTTAATTTTGTATCAGAATTTCATATTTCCTTTATATTCTTCCTGAATATCAGATTCTAAATATGTGCCAAGAGAAAGACATGATTTCCAGAAAAGTGCATACAATCATAGACAAATTTGCTGAAAGGGGATTGCGATCTCTTGCAGTTGCTTTTCAGGTATAGCAGCCAGTTATCCTGCTGTATTTTAGTTTCCTGCTGAAAGGAGAATTTAATGAAGAGATGTCAATTCATGTTTTAACTGATGCAAGTTTTCCAAAATAGAAGACACGATCATAACTTGAGCAATTTTAGAAAGTTAGGGTATGTTTGAATGGAGGATTTTGGAGGGAGATAAAATCTTATTTTTCTTTTCTAAACTAAGGAAGCTATAAAATGTTTCTCAAAATAAATTAAGTGTAATTGAAATGTTATTTAATCATCTATCATGTTATTCTTTCAATTTCTTTAAAACCTTAAATATAGACCAAAAAATAGATTTATCCCTTTAAAACCCTCGATCCAAACATACCTTTAGATAGGAAACGACTCATATGCTTTCACCCTTCATGATATGGTGGCAGAGTCTCTATAACTATGTGGTATAGAGTTTGATCCTTGTTTCCCTCGTACCTCTAAATCGAAGATAATTTTTAACACAAGGGAAATGAACCTGTGTATTGTGACGACTTCAAACTTTGCATGAAGGATTATTTTAAATAATGTGTTTTAATTCAGTAGCTGATGGAACCTTTGGCTTATCACATAAAAATTAGTTTGTATTCTTAGATGGATTATAACCTCTTTCAGGAAGTACCTGAAAAATCAAAGGATAGCCCTGGAGGTCCTTGGACGTTTTGTGGTTTATTGCCTTTGTTTGATCCACCAAGACACGATAGTGCTGAGACCATCCGCAGAGCACTTAACCTTGGTGTTTGTGTTAAGATGATTACAGGTAATGATGATATTCTAATGATAGAATAGAAGACTATAGTTTAGTCATTTGTTACTTTAACAGAGAACTGTGTGCTTCCGCGGATATATTAAGTCATGCCAATGCCATGTTCCAATCTAACTCAAGTTTAAATATTTTCTAATAAGATGGTTAAATATTGCTATGTCAGCTAATTTTGTTATATGCACTAGCACATTTGAAATGGTGAAGTCTTGATGAGGCAGTTTACATGTCAATGCAGGGGATCAGTTGGCTATTGCAAAGGAGACGGGCAGAAGACTTGGCATGGGGACAAATATGTACCCTTCTTCATCTTTGTTGGGTCGCGACAAAGATGAGAATGAAGCTCTCCCTGTAGACGAGCTCATTGAAAAGGCAGATGGCTTTGCTGGTGTATTTCCTGGTATTTGAATTTGATATTTCAGAAATTCTGTGCTTCCTCTCTGATCATATATTTCACTCTCTTCTATCCTATCATTTCCATTATATCAAAATAATAAATAAGTAAAAAACTACAAACATAAAGCAACCTCACTATCCCCGCAAACAAATACAGAGAATGATACAACATTGATGAACTACATGAGCAAAATCTTATGCAATTGATCTTTGTTACACTTTTCAGCTTCCAATAACCTATAAAAAGTAATCTTGTATAATAATCCATAGTCAACATTAGTTAATATTTTCCACCCAAATAAGAAGTAATCTTGCGGATGTGGTTACCTGTTATTTTCATAAATGCTTTTTTTTCACCAAATCTGCTTAATGATTAGTTTTATCAACGAATACTTTCAGAACACAAGTATGAAATAGTTAAAATTTTACAAGAAAAACAGCATGTTGTTGGAATGACTGGAGATGGAGTAAATGATGCCCCGGCATTGAAAAAAGCAGACATTGGAATAGCTGTGTCTGATGCTACAGATGCCGCAAGAAGTGCTGCTGATATAGTCTTAACTGAGCCTGGCTTAAGTGTTATTATCAGCGCTGTGTTAACTAGCCGAGCTATATTTCAAAGGATGAAAAATTATACAGTTGAGTATGCAAAATCCTCTTCTCCTTTATATTACCATTGAAGAAATATACTTTTCTACTTTCATATATTATATAGCCTCAATATGAAAGCTTGATTCCAAGAAAATAGCATCATCAGGTAAATATATTGTTCAGACCACCAGTTATTATAAATGTAATATCCAGTAATAACTAATAACTCAATTAAAGTCTTTCATGATTTTTATTATTTATTTGAAGTAAATTTCATATTTGTCATGATTGCAGATATATGCAGTCTCCATCACAATAAGGATAGTGGTAAGATAAGTTCCTATCACCTATTTCAGTGCTATATTTTTTATGCTTTGTTTTACATAATCTTGGACTTTAAATAAGTCCCTCTGTACTTGCATATAATTTGTCAAACTATATCCTCTTGCAGCTTGGTTTTGTTCTCCTAGCATCGATATGGGAGTATGATTTTCCACCCTTCATGGTCCTGATCATTGCAATCCTAAATGATGGTAATACATCTCAGATAAGCGTTTCCATCCGAAAACTTGCTTCTATTTTCCTTTTCTTCTGTAAATACATACATAAATGATAAATGGAAACTGTACTCAACAATTTTGTGTGACTAAATGACAACACAAGAATGAAGACAGTAAACTGATATTTAACCGTTTTAAATTAGGGACTATCATGACCATAGCTAAAGACAGAGTAAGGCCATCCCCAACACCCGACAGTTGGAGGCTGCCTGAGATATTTGCAACAGGAGTAGTGATTGGCACTTACCTTGCTTTGGTTACTGTCCTCTTCTACTGGGCAGTAGTCGAGACCACTTTCTTTGAGGTACAAAACTATATGTTTCTCTATTTATTTTCAAACCCTCAAATAAAAATTTGATTTCATTCAACGAACATTTTTAAGCTAAATAATGTGTTGTTGCAGACCCACTTCCATGTAACCACCTTATCTAGTGACAGTGAGAAAGTTTCATCAGCTGTATATCTGCAAGTTAGCATCATTAGCCAGGCTCTAATTTTTGTTACTCGTAGCCGTGGTTGGTCATTTCTGGAGAGACCTGGAGCTTTACTGATGTGCGCCTTTGTAATAGCTCAGCTGGTAAAGTTTATAAATATATGTAGCTCCTACAAGGTGCTTTAATATGTCCATTACATGAATCCGATTGGGAAATTTAGAATATTTACTATTGTTGAATAATGGATTGGGTTTTATGGATTATGGTCAGGTGGCCACCTTGATCGCAGTCTATGCAAATATCAGTTTTGCTAAAATTCGAGGGATTGGATGGGGATGGGCTGGTGTTATATGGTTGTTCAGTTTAATCTTCTATGTACCCTTGGACATCATCAAGTTCACAGTACGCTATGCCTTGAGTGGAGAAGCATGGAATCTGCTATTTGACAGAAAGGTTAGTAAAGAATCCCTCCCGTTTCGCCTTATAATGTTGTCCCAATTAGATAAGCCTTTGCTAGTTGCGGTATGCTTATTGATTTGTGTATTTCAACAGACTGCTTTTACATCTAAGAAAGACTATGGGACGGAAGATAGGGCAGCAAAGTGGGTTCTTTCTCAGGGAAGTCTGCAAGGACTGAATCAGATGACCTCAGGCTTGGAGGTCAGTGGAAGGCGGTCTTCTATGATAGCAGAACAGGCCAGAAGACGTGCTGAAATAGCCAGGTACGTTCAATTTTGGCTCCCCCCACTTAAAGTTGTGTTACTGATTAAAACTAAAGAGGTATTGGAATAGCAAGCATTTTTATAATTTCAATTCTAAAATGCATTGCAGGCTGGGGGAGTTGCACACTCTCAGAGGACATGTAGAATCTGTTTTGAGACTCAAAAATTTAGACCTGAAGGCGATCCAATCAGCCCATACAGTCTGATGCCACGGCGTAAACCTTACATGGACCTACTTGAGTGAATTTAAGATTGAAGTAATTGGTCGTTATGTTCTTTTTTTATGCAATGCTAAAAGATAGAGACTCCACCATTCAAAGCTGTTGAGTAAGTTTTTGGACCATTGTAAGTAGTAGAATTTACACTGTTAACTGAAACACTGAACGCCGAGGTGGCCTTTTGGAAACCAATATTTTCAATTTGGTAAGGGGATTACTGATGGAGATTCAGAATCATAAACTATTCTTGTTGAGAGCCTTGTGTTAAGGAATAATAAAGCACCTCTGCTACTGAGAGCAGAGCATGCAATTTTATTTTATTTTTCTTAGGGAATATATATGTACTGTACGTACGTGCGCAATATATATGTAAGTGTGCAGGAGGACTGATGAATTTTCACTCTGTATTTACAATAAGATACTTCAATAATTTTCACAAAGACAACGATTCAAAACCTGATACTTGAATCAAATACCTTTGTTACGAGTTCTATTTTTATTATAGTTTAGAATTTAGATGTTGGTTTCTTGCCATGGAAGCATTTCCTCAAAGCTAGTTAAAACAAAAATAAGTTGCTATACCATGATTGCTTTAAACAAAACTTGTCATGGATGCATTTATTTCAACTTCAAATTTTTACCTGGTAGTAATTATAACAGACTCTTCATCACCAACATAAAAAGTACATAATAGGGATAACAATATCTTGCATAAGAACCCCTAAAAAAATATGGAGAAATGATTTATTTATTTTTGGTACAAAAGAGGGCCAAAAGCCCAGAGAAATAATATGTATACAACTATTTTGTGATAACCTTTTGACAACTTTTTCTATCTCTCATACTCAAATATTGTCTTATTCTCTCTCTTCCTTTTTTTTCTCTGTTGTTTTTCACCAATATGAAAAGAGAAAAAGAAAGTTGTCATAAAAGTTGTCACAAATGGTTGTTCAAATATCACTACCCAAAAATATATACCTTGCAAGAGAAAAGAACCACAGCCATAAGGGGTTCATGTATGAATTTTAGACACCTGACAAACCGAGCAACATCCAGGAACAGAGAACAAGGCCGACATAATACATGAGAGACCTTCTTAGAATTCTTAGATAGAAGACATGTGAATGGAGCTTTCCTTCCCAAGTCTGATAGAGTTGATATAATCTGTGGGACAATGAGCCGAAAAACCAGGAAGTGCCAGTCCTATTATCCTTACCAGTATGCGAAACCACCCTTCCTTATACTCTGCTCCTTCAACGTAACCCATTGTCAAGCCTCGAACTAACTCCCAAACAGCATTCAAATGTTGTGATAATATGAATCTCATTCCGAAGAAATTTTTGTTCGGCTCCTCCTTCACATTCTTTGGTGATGATAAAACACCAAAACAATAAAATTAAATATTTTGAAGAATGAGTTAATGAATCTGATACTAACTTCTTTAGAACTGAAAATTATTCAATTATCCAATAACACATTTAGTATCAAATGAATTTGTGTGCAAATACAACAGTCAACAGAACTATAATATTGTCATCAAGTTTAAAAAAAGAATATATGGTGCAATAATTTAACGAGCCTCTTTGCTGACATGTGAGACATTTCAAATTGAAAGATAGCAAATGGCAGATTCAAAAAATAAATTTGTCTCAATAAATAAAAGAAAGATAAAAATACCTACTTTTTCAATGTAGTGGCTGTTGTAGTAAAGACACTGTCCAAAATGTTTGTACAAGAAGGTTTTGTCATCATAAGGCAACCTGGGGACAATATCATTGCAATAAACGACCCTGAAGTACTTTGGAACAGGGCGATCCAAATGAGGTTCCATGAATCTCCCAAGCTGCCTATTCCCAATCCTAGGTTGGCCAAATGTGTATACACCAAGCAGTCTTTCCATTATCTCCGTCTCCTCATGCACCACAAGTACTGTTGGAAACAATATGGCAAGGGCTCCCCCCAAGCTATGTCCAGTAACTATGAATTTTGCATCCTTATGCTCCTCTAATAAGCTTCTGAGTTTGCTTCTCACAATGGCATATGCGGTTTTCTCCGCTGCTGTCTTCTCAGGAACTAAAGGTTGATCCTCATCGGAGTCAGTGCCCGAGAATAATGAGCTAGAGTTGTTTTTTGAAGAGTGATTAGGTCCAACATTAGCACTATTTGTATCTTTCTCTTGGAGATTAGAGTAGAAGGTGGTGGGTTGATTTCTATTTCCAAGACCAAGAGCTTCTAGGAAGCCGATGTGGATTTTTCCGACATTTGGGATTTGATACCAGGAATAATCAAAATCAGTAGACCAATCATGAGCATCAAAAGGTTCAGTGCCCCTAAAGCTGACTAATACCAAATTTGCATCTTTGAGCTTGTCACATAGGATGAAGACTTGAGTGGACATCTGTTTCTGGAAATCTATGAATTGATTGATGAAGGAAGGAAGTGAGAAAAGTTGAATTGAATGAAATAATTATTTAATGCAATATAATACATTATACATACCATTCCAACAATGATAGAAATCAACAAAGTGCATGTTCCAATGGTGGTTGACGACATTTTTGATGAGTTTGGGGTTCTCATATGCTATCTTGGAAGACATAATGCAGAGATCCATTAAAGCACGGTTGCCCATTTGTGGTTGGAAGGTTCCATCTCCATTTGTGGTTTGAAGATGAAGCCTGGAGTCTAAGTGACCAATTGTACTTACAAAAGATTGAGAACCCCTTTCAGGTATGAAGACTCTTCCGTGTATGAAGTTGTTGAGACCGTTGAGGGAAAGAAGATTGAGGAAAAAATCAAGAAAGAATCCAGTCCAGTAGATAGGAATAGCAAAGAAAGATATGAATTTGCGAACAAGAATGGAAAAGAGGATGACCCATCTCCAACTCCAATTGTGATCAACAGATGAAGATGAAGAAGAAGAATGGTCGACAAAGCGGCGAAAGTCACGACCAAGAAAAGCATATCGGAATAATTCTACAAAACCACCCTTCTCAGGACGCACAATCAGATACCTCCACTCCGAATCCATCACATCACATGCAATGATGCAAATGCTTCTTTCTTTTCTTTGGTTTAGTATGAAAAGAAATGAAATGAAATGAAATGAACTGAAAGAGAGGTTTACGTTACGTGTGTGATAGAACAGAACATAATTCTTCAGGTGGCAAGGCAAGGTAACAACGAACCAATATACGCGCTACAACACAAACCCAACTCATTACTCTTCCTCTCCAACTTTCTTCACTATCACTCTCGCTCTATATTACGGCTAGCTTGTGGTTGATGACAGGTATAATAAAAAAACAAAACATTCAACCACAACCCAAATGTTATACGGAGCTATATTGCACACACATCTACATTTGCTTTTCGATTTCCAACACAAATAAAACAAAACAATCTTCTTCTTACTCACGGGAAACCTATTTATTTATTTTATTTATGAAAAACACTGAAATTCTGCAATTCCACCGCACGTTAAGAAATCCAATATAAAAAGATATTTTGAAAATCATGTGTATTTAATATTTTAAAAGTTTATAATTTTATCTTTTTGATATAATATTTTCCTTCTGCATAAAGTTTAAATGATCATGCATAATAATATTATATTTACGGGAATTAACCTTGTCATTCAAAAAGGTTTAAACTTCATGGACCTTTTCCCTTTGAACAAAAAGATCCATTTTTTACATTAATCCTTATTAAATCTATGGGTATAAAGGTAAGTTTATACACAAACATATATATGACCTATTATTTGCTACATGTTTGAACAACTAAGTTTACCTCATTTTATTAACTAATGAGTTACTTCATCCGTTTCACAATACATGTCGTTTTTGGAGAATAATTTTGTTTCACTTTACTTGTCAATTTCAAGTTTCAATGCAACATTAATTATTGGTTTATCAATATTACCCTTACCTATTTATTGTAGAGAGAAATAATAGAATGAAATAATAAAGGGATAGGGGTGTTATAGAAAAAACACAAAGAATTTCATAAAAAATAACAAAATTTATTTGATTTCTTGGTATGTGTAATTTTCTCAAAAACGACAAGTATTATGAAACGGATGGAGTATGTCATAATGGCTCGCTAGATACAACCGCACAATTATATTGGTCACATAGAAATTGAAATCATACATGATGGTTTGGCGGTCGGACTCTATAATTTTTGTGTTTCTCTCTCTCCAAATTACATACTATATTTATCTTGACAAATAGAGATGATTCTTACTCGTCACATATGTCCTTGAGAAAGATTGTTAATTTGAAAAAAATTCAAAAACGGTATTCCCACTAATGTGTTTCTATTCAGGTGTCGAATGAGTTGGTATATACAAGTCTGATTTATAGTGAAGACCAGAGTAATTAAGGACTAAATTTACTTAGGTTTAGGGAGTAGTGTTAATTTTTATGTGGATATACACTGGTCCACTGAGATAGTTTTCCTGCATGGTATAATTGACCAGTGTAAGAAGGTTGTGTTAATTTTGTTGGGACTAAAACTCTTAATACTAATAGAATTCTCGAACTAGGTTTGTGCTTCCATCCATCATTAGATTCAGGTATGTTGGAATGTTCCTCCATTGGGTTTGACAAAGTTTAATATAGATGGTTCTATTTTGACTAACTATAGAGTTGCCAATGGAGGATTCTCTCGTAATATTAATGGCCTATGTTGTTCTGGCCTTGTTCAATTCTTGAATACTTAAAATGTTCTTATGTAAAAACTTAAAGGTCTTATTTTTGCACTGTAGTTGGCTAGGAATGCGGGATTTCACAAACTTCTTAGAGATGAGAAGAATTATGTTAAATTTCAATTATTTGGAAGACGGGTACGAGGATAAAAATCTCTTCTAAACTAATTTTAGCTCTCCTCCAAAATTAGTAGATTTGAAGGGAAAAGAAGATGTTTTGATATTTGAACTTTGATTGTACTTGATCAGAAGGTAACTGTCAATGCGGTGGTTTCAGATGGTTGCTTCAACTAAAATGGTTGGAAGGTGTGTACCTGCAGACACTCCGACGCTTAAGTCGGTATTGAATAAAGAATGGGGCTTAGGAGAGTAAAGTGAATCAAACTTTGGGGGCTACTCAGAGTCCCTTTTATATAGTGTGGAGGCGCATAATGTAACAGCCCGATTTCCTCTAGATTTAATTTTAATTGTTTTGTGTGTGATTAATTATGGTTATATGTGATTAAATTGTCTATGGTGTATTTTAATAGGATTTCGGTATTAGAAGGGTATTTTGGTCATTTTGTGAGTAAGGGTAAATTAGTGATTATGATGGGGATTGTTTTTAGCGTTTCGACTGAGAACCATTATTTAGTAAGTTACTAGCGGGTAGTGGTGATCTATTTTATAACCGTAAGTGATCGTTATTATTATTTTAACCGTTAGTAGAGAGGAACTTTGGGGGTTGGTTTATAAATGTTGTGAGTCATTAGGACACTAAGAGGGTTAAGCCCAAAGTGTAGAGGCTATATAAACATTGGTCCTTAAAGAAAATAGGGATAGATAATCATTTTACAAGTTTGAGAAGAGGAAGAAAGAGAAAGGGGGTAAGAGGAAGAAAGAAGGGTTAGAGAGAAAGATTGAAGAACCCATAGGAGCTCAATTGAAGCTTGTGCTAGGTTTGTTACTCATTAAGGGGGTTAGATTTCATTCATAATCTCTTAGTTATAGCTTCTTCCCTAATTCTATGCATAAGTGCTTATTTTGCAAAGTGATTATTATGATTTTAATTGATGAAATTCGTGTTTATGCTTTGATGTAATGTTTGGGTATGTGAATTTGACGTTGGTTGAGTTGTTGATGATGAAATTACATGCTCAAGATGTGTATATATGTATACTTTGTGTTTTCACTCAAAATTGATGAAATATAATGTTGTTGTCGATGAATTCATGATTGGTTGTTGTTGTTGTTGTTATGAGATATTGTTGTTGATGATTGATGTCATGGGTAATCATAATCATAGAGCTTGAAGTGAATTTGTGTTGTTCTTGAAGGGTTTCATGAAAAATGGGTCAAATGGTGATTTTTGTTGAAATGATGTTTTGATTTCAAGTTCTATATAGTTTTGAGTGTCTTTTATGTACATAAACCTATAAACAACCTTTGGGAACAAATCTGAATGTTGGGGGATCAAAATTTGGGTTTTTGGATGAAAAATGGTGTAAAAACCGTAACAACAGGGGAAAACTTGCTAGAAACTCGCTATTGGTGAAATCTGTCTGGAACATTTTCGCTATCAGCCAGAATTTCACTATAAGCGAAATTGCACAGTGACAGCATTCCCTGTTTCGCGTTCTTGCGTCTTTTTCACACATTTCTGTTTTGAATTGGCCTTTGGTGTAAACATGAAAGTTTTACATAATTGTATTAGCTTTCCAATGGATTTGGTTTGACATCAAAATAATTTTTACTTTTTGAGTTATGATGAAAACACTCCAAGTAGGTCTTGGAGAAATTTTAAGCAAACTTAGCATGACTATTTCTAAGTCGACCCAAAACTAATGGTTGATTTCCAAACCTCAAAACTAGAAGTATTACGAGTTCAATTAAGAGGTCTAAGAGTATTTAACCTATGTCTTGTTGAATCTAGCTTGGTTTTGTTTTGAAAATGAATTGGTTTTGCAATATAGAAGAAATGATACGAACTTGCCGTAACTTGTGATTTTGATGATTTTGTCGAAGTTAGCCGATGAAAACACACATGTATACTCTACTGCACTCTTATGTGATCTAAGTGTATACATAGTTGAGGCATTTGACCTTGTTTAGTTGGTTTTGATTTAATTGTTCCAATCATTTTTAAAGTTGTAAAATGAGAGACGAACCTTGTCGAAAATGGTCTTTAAGACCGAGTACCTTGCAAAGCTTTCGTGAATAGCTTCATATGATTAAATGAGGATATGTGAATGATTGTTAGGTGTTGAAAATGTTGTTTATCATAAAGCGTTGTATTTTCTCTTTTACTTGGATTGTGAGAAAGTGTATGAAGCCGTGGAGCCATATTATATAGTTGATGTGGATTAATATATATATATATATATATATATATATATATATATGACGATTGATGTGGATGTTTGTTGATAATGTGATGAGGACTCTTATTTGAATTATGAATTGTTGATTGTGTGGACGTAAATACTTGATAATGCAATTGTTGTTAAAGTTGGTCAATGTAAATGGAGGTGTACTTTTACATTGTTGTTGGTGGATGTATATGTTGAAAGTTTTGCATTATTAGGTCTTTGCTTGTATGTCCATGCATCATAAATCATATTAAGTCATATGAGGAATGTAAAAGGAGGTGTACTTTTACATAGTTGAATCGTAAGAGGAGGTACACTCTTACATGAGATGTTCGGTTGGCATTTAGTTGTCGGAGATATGGTACCACATGCATATATGTATCGTATAGGTGCATATCATATTGGCATGAATCTTAAGTGATGCATGTGAATGATGGTTGTTGTTGGTAGGTGCGTTTGATGAATATATACTCGTGACATTATAATTGTTGTGTGTATATGTATATGAAAGTTAATTATTCCTGATGATTAATTGAGATTTAACTTGATTCAGTTATGTCAAATTGTTTATGTTGATTATGATTGATGTGAAGCTTACCCCCAGTGGTTCTGACCGCCTACCTATTTGTATGAATGGGTAAACGAAGTGCAGGAGTAGTTTGTTTTTGGCGAGTGCTTGGATAGCGGGAGCTAATCTCCGTTATCATTTCTTGGAGTCCTAGATTAGGACGTCGGTCTTTATGTTTGTTGGATTTATTTACTATTGAGATTTGACCCATATGTCGGAATTTAAAGATTTTATGTGATGATGTATATTGATCTCATGGCATGTATACTTGGAGACTTATAATTTTATATCCGCTGCGACTGTTGAGAATTATATATGCATGCTAACTTTTTATTATTTGTTGATGACGTGACGTCTATTTCTTGAATAAATGATTTATTCGCGTGTTTTATCGCTTTAATAGAAATAGGGTGTTACACATAAGCCGTTGTAAGACCATTCACAATGAAGCTCCCCTATTTGGGTGCTTAAGTGGGTCCCACATGTACACATCATTCATTTTATAATTTTTTAATGGAAATACTTAATAAAAACTCAACTCCTCCAACCCATCACCACAACAAAATTTATTATGAGGTCCCTCTAATAACTCTATATTATTACATTTCTAAAACACTAATTTAGTTCATTAGAAAATATTAAATGAAATTCACACAAAAAATGAAGAAAGAGAAGTTCCTTCTATAGACACATTTCTCTATAAGCACCAATAAATACCACTCCACAATGAGGGTGCCTATTTAGCTTGGTGCTAAATAGGTGAAACACTCACCATTGTGGATGGTATAAGGCACATGTAAGGCTTGGCTGTTATGGATTCGCGGGAGTTGTAACCGTCGCGTGAGATTCGCGAGAGTCGTGGATGGAGACGTTACTGTTTTGTTTGAACATGTCTTTGTTTGCTCGAAGCACCCCCTCGCGGGGAGGAGGTGTGTCGCGAGTAAATGGTCCAAATGTTAGATTTGGGGCAAGTTTGGCATTGGGTCTATAAGGATTTGCTCGGTCGAGAACAAACTTAAATGTCTGTTATTTAATTTGATACCTCCAAAATTAGTAGATTTAAAGGGAAAAGAATATTTGAACTCAAATGCCCGTTGTTTAATTTAATCTTAAATATGAAAATGATGTAAAATGTTATATTTTAGGCTTAAATGTAATTTTTACCCCTCAACTTTAATAAAAATGCAATTTTGGCCCCCTAATTTTGCATGTGTTGTTTTAGTCCCTCAAGTTTACTCCCTTTTTGATTTTAAATCCTCCTTACTAATATATGGTTGGATTTATTTGAAGTCTACAATAGTAACATACACCCTCCACACCTAATCATCTCACTCCCTTTCATCTCTTCCCTTCCCATCTCCATCTCCTTCTTTCCTCACCAATCAACAACCCCGCCAATCATTAAGAACGTCCATTTTATTTATAACTCAAGCTTTTTTATTACTCTATTTGTTGTTGTTTCTATTTCTTAGTATTGCTTTATAACTTAGTTTTCATTTTTGTTGTCTTTTATTATTTATTTTGGCTTAAGCACGTGATTCAACTAAAGATGCCAGGGTGGTGCCATTCTTCTCTTCCAAAGATTTATTTCATTATATGGCTTAAATTTGGAATTAGCCACATTCGCTGTAGCATTATTTCCACCAACCAAAATAGGTGCAGAAAATGGAATCAAGATCTCATCATCCTCTACATCTGAAAACAATCTCTTTGATCAACTTCTCACCGATTCATAAATCGCCTAATATCACCCAGGACCACCTAATTTTCATTCTACAAAATTGGATTTCAATCTCTATGAAAACACCCTCTAGGACGTTAACTACTTCACGTCCTTGTTGCTTGGAGTGGTGGTTAAAAGTGCATTTAAACCTATATTTTATTACAGCATTAAAATTTCTCCCCTCATCAAACAATTTTAAAATATATCTCATCAATTTCTCTCATGAACCAAATAGACCTTAAGTGAAAAGGTGAACCCAAGGTCATTCGAAGGGAGTGGCAAGTGAGGCATCCGCTTTGAATCTTACTTTTATTAGGTTTCAAATTTATTAATTTAATTTAATTTATATTTTGAAGTCAAATATAGAAATATAATTTTCAAAATTGTGCATTCAATATCTTGAAAATTTTGAAATTTATTTTTTCAATTCGAAACTTATGTTTTAATACCATTTTTAGATCTCTAACTTATACCCTTATGCCACAAGTTAACATGACCCTAATTATTTTAAGTCACAAAGTAAAAAATTTACTCTTTAATTTGGAAACTAATTGTTTAATTAAAAACGTAATAAATCTCATGAATTTTTAATATTCAATACTCTGTTGGAATTAATCTTCAAAACTAGCATTTATTTTTGAAAAAACTAAAGAAATTAAATTATGTTAAGACCACAAAAAGCTCCTCTAGCATAAGATGTGTCATAACATCTTAACAATCCAAAAAGTTTACATTACAAGAAACCGTAGTCGCAATGATGAAAAGAAATTACAACAGAGCTTTTAAGCAAAACAATAGATTCTGCTTCCAAAACAGATAATCAAAATCAAATAATACATATACGATTTTAACTACCAACAAATCTGAAGCTTAACATTTTCACTAAAAGCATGAATATCATGAGTCTTCTGTTGAAAAATTCTTTCATTTCTTTCCTTCTAAATGACGCAAGGAATTGCAATTCAAATAACATTGAAAGCGAGACAAGAATTTTTAGAAAACCCCCTAAGCCGCCAAACTGAAAAAGATGATCCTAAATGTTTCCATGTAGAATTGTTGAAATACCTAGCTAACCTGAGATCCCTAGCCAAAGAGAACCAAATACCTTGCAATTTATAAAAAGATTGTCTCTATCTACCGCATAACCACAATCAGTAGAGCAAATATTGTCGGATAATGCCAAGATTTGACGTCTTACCAAGGGATCCTTAAGAGGTAAGCTATTCAACTTTAATCTCTAAACAAAAATATTGAATTTAAGCATAACCATTTTTAGCCACAACACATGTTTAAAACCAACATTAAAATCAAAATCTGCAAAAGTCATGTTCTCATAAGCACTTTTAACGGTATACCATTTGGATGAATGAAGATTCCACACCCACCGATCCGTCATTTCCACCTGCAAAATAACAATAGCTAACCTATTCACACTCTCCCTCAACAACTCCTCCTCCTACCACCAGGGGCGGAGCCATGAATTAAAATTTGGGGGGACCAAATCCAATAATTTAGTAAAAATAAATAAATTTTTAGTGTCAATATACACACAATTTAAGAATTTTTAAGTAAAAGAAATGAGTGAAATTGTTTTATCATAAACCATCTTTCAACTTAAATCTTTAAGTTAAATTTAGTGGAAAAACAATATTATACATAAACTTCAACTTAATAAACAGTGCAAGAAAATATATTAAGTCAAAAAGGAAAGGAAAAACTTCAAAAATGCTAAGAAATGGGTCTAATCTCTTGTTTGGACAACATGTATACTATACTAGTTGATAAATATGTATATCATGCTTGATAGTATAATAATAGTAAAAAAATATGAAAATGTCGGGGGACCGTGGCACCCCACGGTCCCCCTAATGGCTCTGCCACTGCCTACCACGCAAATAGGCTCCTATGCCACCTCTAAGCCTCTTGGATTCACCCCAACCCATCACCTTCGCATCTGCAACAGTAACTAGTTTATTCTCCACCAACTCAAAAAGTCTACGATAACTGACCTCTGACGGAACCCCCATCAGGTTTCCCTTCCATTCCCAACATCTCGAGCAATATTGTTAACTAACCACCCTTCATTCACCAAACCAAACCCGTCCTAATTTTCAGCAAATTATCCCACCACACCGACCCTCCATTCCCACCAAAACACAACCTTCCACCTTCCTCACTATACCGCGCAACCAACACTAGCATTAAGACGAACAATAACATGTCACATCTGTCTTTTCTCTATTATTAGCTTTACAAGTAACAATAAAGTGGTAAAAATAACTAAGTGAAGTGTGAATTAAAGAAAAATGTTACGCTAAAACACAATTTTTTTACGTAAGGTAAAAATAAGGTTTGCTACGGCGTTTAATGTTGTTTTTAGTGGCCTTCTCACTTTAAGGTTTATGAGATAAATAATTATTTTTGTCTAACGCGTAATGTTGATAGTCTCTCAATGTTTAAGAATATTTAAACATAATGCATATTTAAAGACTATTTTAAAATTTCGACACATTAAAAAATTATTGTATTTATTTGTTAGATATTCAAAGACAAAAATAATTATTTATCCTACCGGTTTAATTACACTCGCGGTTGGATGGTGACAGATGAGATATACATTTCTAGTACAAAACTGAGTTTGGCTTCAATGCTTCATCATACTACTTGTTGGACACGGTCACATATAATGCATCATCATCATCATCTCTATATTATTATCAATTATTATCATGGGTTAATAGTGTTTTACTCCCTGTAATATATGTCATTTTCGGGTTTATTTTCTATAAAATATATTTTTTTATTTATCCCTGTAAAATAATTTTTTTTCAGAATACCCCCTAATAGGCCATACAAAAACGAATTTTTATATATTTTTTTTCAGAAATTTTGGTTTTTGTATGACCTATTAGAGGGGTTTTCTGGAAAAAAAAATTAGTTTACAGGGAGTAAATCAAAAAAAATATTTTACAAGAGGTAAACCTGGAAATGACCTATATTATAGGGATAAAACATAATTAACTTTATTATCAATAAATATCATCATTGCCATATTCTGAAGACCGACACTTTTGAAATTATTGACCCCTCATTATCATTTATCACCACAAAATAATAGAAGAACTAAAAAGCCATTAAAAACGGGCAGCAATATTGCTTCTTTTTTTTTTTTTTTTAGGGGGCA
>Ga0228710_1001262_pt1 | contig 37351 bp, 20 predicted proteins | sample MedpolnodulmetaG_FD_177995 | JGI IMG/M metagenome (GOLD analysis project Ga0228710, IMG submission 177995) | Root nodule microbial communities from Medicago polymorpha collected in Santa Monica, California, United States - pink nodules | ecosystem: Host-associated > Plants > Roots > Nodule...
TCAATCTTACTGGTGGCTGAAAGCAAATCGTCCTAGTTTTGTTTTCTCCTACCATTCTTGGTGGTTAAACCCCTTACCTTGTTTGGGAATTATCTTGTAACAGGGTAGTTCTCTTTTTTAGTTTTCCATTTTTGTTCCCTGTTTTATTGTTGTATTGTATTTGATACTCTTCCAGCTGGGTTTTCGGCACTCCTTGTGCTGAAATCTTCAGGCTTTCAGTAATATATCTCATTTTAACTTCTTCAAAAAAAATGAAAAGAATTTAAATAAATGCTTATTACTTCAAATAACTAAGTTTTTTTTTCTTTTTTTTTGCTAAGCCAGGTGATTGTACAGGCATCAAGAGGAAGCAACGACATCCCAACTAGGTTGGCACCCCGTAGAGTCCCCATCCTATGCCGCCAATCTCAGAGGAAAAAATTTATTAAAAAAAGGGGAAAAAGAGTACAAGAGGGGGGACTAGGCCAAAACCCTCAAAAGAAAAACAAAGAACAAACAGAAAAACAGAAAACAACAAAATAGAAAACAACTGACTATGAGAACCTAGAATGAGGGAACCCACTCCTGTCCAAGAAGAAGTCAGTCTGAAGAGGCTGGCTAAAATATGAATGTGATGATGTATTTTGACCATATAAAAAAATAATAATCATATAGTGGTGAAATGTGCTTTAGTTGAATTTGAAAACAATTTCATTATTATATTTCTATGTTGAAGTATTTAATTTATCATAAAAATGTGGATTTTTAAAGTTTTCTTGCATATCACCTAAAAAAAAGTTTTCTTGCAGATTAATTATTTAATTATTTTTTACAAAAAAGTAATCCTTCACCTAGCTATCCAAGAGTAAACCCTAATGTCTATCTTTTCCCGAAACTCTTCATGTGACCAAGAGACTTAATGATTTCACTACCTAAAGTGTTTACAATTGTTTCCCAATCCTAGAATCTATCCCAAAAAGGAATCCAACCCTTAGCCTTTAATTTCCTAAGGATATCTTTTGATAATACCTAGATTCACCCAAGTTTCATATCAATCTTTCATCCTCTCATGTGTTTCTTATGTGTTTACCACCTCATAAATTCCTCCACATAATCCACCAACCCTTTCACAAGAGTTTCCTCTGTTATTCTCCAAATTTATTTTTTTTCACACATAAAACCCTAAAACGCATGCCTTCTATTTATAGGGATACAATTCATTGGTGTCATTGATGGATCACTTTATTACTATTAGAGTAAGAAATGGTCTTAAGGAAATATTCACTTTCTCATTGATAGAAAATACCAAGGGAAATATTCAAGACCAGATGAAGAAGGTTCTAGATACATTATTCTCAACGATCATAAAACAAAGGAAATTAGTTTAAACTGATAGGTATTATACAAGAACCCAAAAGAAAATATTCACCTGTAATTTCCCCTAGGAATCCATATGATGAAGTCAAGAAAAGGATGCGATTCAGTATTGGAGTAGGAAATGGACTTGCTTTGCCGGGAGCCATGTTAACCTCATATCAACCTTCAGAAATTGAAGACGGTGTTAATGTGGATGTTCCTTTGGTCCCCACCAATGCAAGTCTTACTCAAAATAATGAGAATCAAAATCAAAAGAAGACTCATCTCCAAAACACATAGAATTCCTAATCGTGTATCTATATCAACATTAATAAAATTACTCCTGATTTTGAAGTTGATGATGAATTACTTTCAGATTAGTCATATATTGAGATGTCATCTTTACCATAAATTCATAAGGCTAGTCCCTTACCTGTTCTTATAAAGTTGTGCCTACCGTGCTTAAACTTGTTAATCCGTCAATTAATCAAACCAATTCTTTTAACAAAGGAAAAAATATATCTAAAGATTATAATTATGCTGCAACTCCAAAATGTTACAGAATCAAAAGAGATTCTTTTCTACCTAGAAATTTTCCATTCCTGACATCGAGTATAACTCCGCATTTAGATAAAATAGCAACAACAAATTTTCCTAATGAAACTCCAACACCTAAAAACATTCAAGAGTTAACCAAACAGGTGAAGGTTTTTCATCTCATAATCAAAACATTAAAATTTTGTTTCCTAAACAATGTGAAATATTTAACCAAGTAAGTACTTATTTGTAGTCTACTTTAAACAATGTATAATTCATAGTTGGTTAATTCTTTTACATTGTTCAACATTTGGAATTTTAGTGTTCTAATTAGTTGACAAACCTTCATCTACTTGGCTAACCCTTCCATGTGGTTTAGTTGTTGGAGTTTTACTAGGCAAACTTGTTGTTGTTGTGAGTTATACTCACTATCGAGGATAGAAAATTTCTAGCTAGAAAAGAATCTCTTTTGGTTCCATAACATTTTGGAGTTGGAGACGAATAATATTTAGATATATATTTTCCTTTATCAAGATAATGGGTTTGATTTAATGGAATTCCTGTTGATGGATTAACAAGTATAAGCACAATAGACACAACTTAATCAGAGCTATTAAGGGACTAAGCAATTGAATTTATGGTGAAGGTGACATCTCAATATATATATGAGTAATATGAAAGTAACTGGTCGTTAACTTCAATCCGGGAATAAGTCTTCTTTTGTGATTCTTCTTTTGATTTTGATTCTCGTAATTTTGAGTAAGACTAACATTGGTGGGGACCAGAGGAACATTCACATTAACATCATCTTCAATTTGTGAAGGTTGATATGAGGTTAAGATGGTTCTCTACAAAGTAAGGGAGGAGTATATCTCAACCTTAGTCTCTAGGACGTTTTTTTTAGTTCTCTTTAGTTACTACGTGTAACTAAACTCTAATTGAGTAGGGTTCTAAGATGAGCCTCTATTTATAACTAATAAATATTGAAGAAGTATCATTTCTCGTTATAAATTATGACCAATGCATATCAATAGATGTAGCAGGGTTGGATCGGTGGTTTTGAATTATAAGTTTTCGTACTAAATAGAGTACCAATGCACACATAATAGTGTGAAGAAACATGGAAATACAATGTTGGTTGATTGGAGGTGTATGTCTAATACATAACTTGAAATCTACTCCAAATGTTTTGTTACTCACAACAATTAATTACGCCGAATAAAAAACTAACTGAACAAAACTCAATCAGTCAACAAAATATGCCATAATCATCTTAAAGGACATTCTTCCTTGGCTTTTTTCCTCGTTCATTTTTCACTAAAATTCTTGAAGTATGATTTGACCGACAATAAATAAAAAAACTACAAACACATCCAGATTATAGCTCCAAAAAAAAGACTAGAAATTCATAAAGATGATGATGATGATGATGATGATGATCATTAATAATAATAATAATAATAATAATAATAATAATAATAATAATAATAATAATAATAATAATAATAATAATAATAATAATAATAATATAGGGAAAATAAAATCACACAACCATTATTTCCATTTTGAAAGCATTTGTGAAAAAAGAAAATGGGAAACAAAGCATTTTTTTTTTAAATAACAAAGCCAAACTCAATATTCAAAATTGAAAAGATCATATCAAGTCATTCGAGCAAAAGAAAAAAATAAGTTAAAAAAATAAGTCACATTGCACATACACGTATTTTCCGTTCACACTATTTTTCTTCACTGTTATTTACTTACTTCGTCTGATTCATTTTTCACAAATATTTAAAAGTATATGAAAATTTTCAATTTTTAATGCAATATTAATTAACTTTTTTTTCAATTATACACTCTAATTAATATTAATTTCATCTCATCCAACTTGTGGGACGGAGGGAGTACTTATTAAGACCTCCGTCCTTAATAATAAGAAATTTTTGACCAAATCACGGGATTAAAAAAGTTGGTAATAATCTTAAGCTTATTTGTTATTACTATTATTTTACAATTTTATCCTTTAAGAGTGAGTTAGTTTATGTTTTCAACATAATATTTATTTTTGATTGAAGTAAAAGATGTAAAATAAGTTCGGGTATGTTGGTAAGAAATTAATGTGGTTAGAAATAGCAAATGAATCTTATAAAAAGGACAAATTATTTTCTCACAAAAGAGTCTTATAATTAGAGAGGAAGATAGTATTATAGTCGGAGATTCAAAAAGATCAAGCAAGATTTAAGTCCAATAAAACAAAAGGTAATAGTAAAAAATAATACTCAGACTAGTTGAATTTTATTGAAAATCGACATTGTAAGTAATACTCTCTATGTTGTCAATTATAAGCAAATTTCTCTTTTTAGCTTCATTCAATTAATGATGTATGTGGTCTACAATATGAACCACATACATCATTAATTGAATGAATCTAAAAAGTCAAATTTGCTTATAATTAGCAACGGAGGGAGTATGTCATTGAGGTGGATTGTGTTGCATAAAGAATCTTAATTGTAATTAATATGTGTAATTGAGGTGCAATCAGACATACATTATCGAGAGCCTCCATTGTATAATTAATATTTGTGACAGCAAGGTGCATTGAGACATGAATTGCATTGGTAATCTACACTATATTAATACGTGTAACGGAGACATGCTTTACATCGGGAACTTACATTGTAATTACCAATGTGTATGATTGATAGACACTAAAACATGTGTTGCATCAACAACCTATAATTAATATGTGTGACTGTGAGACACTAATGCATGTGTTTCATCGGAAACCTGCATTGTAATTAATAACATGACAACGATACATTAAAACATACATTGCATCAGAAACCTCAATTGTTATTTGAAAAAATATAATGTCAGGTTTTCATTGCATCGGAAATCTCCACTATAATTAATAGCGTGACAAAGGTGCATTAAGACATGCATTGCATTGAAAACCTCAATTGCAATGTGATCCACAATAAGAACCATTGACTATTTTTACATGGCCACTAACTTGTTGAATCACAGTTTCGAGCTCTTCCCGGTCAACTCTTAGCACATGCTTGCTTTCTAGCATTTCTATTTCCCTACATGCTTGTCAATCACTTTTCTCACAACACCCTTTAGCTTTCTAGCATTTCTATTTCCCTACATGCTTGTCAATCACTTTTCTCACAACACCCTTTAGCTTGTAGAACCCTTAATTTCTCTGCAGCAATTTGCTCAGAACCTTGAGAGCAATTCCTTCATATTCCACCAATAATCCTTTCTAAATTTCCATAATTCTGCTATTTCATTGACACAATTATGATAATCTTATTGTTGTTGAAGTAAAATATGAATGAATTACCCCTGAAGTAAAATATGAATATATTGTCACATTGATTTATATATGTAAGGGTCGGGGTTTGAATTCTGTATCCTCTCATATTCACCTTAAGAGATGAATTTCTTGCCACTAGACTACTTAATAAAAGAACTTATGAATGATTTGTTTGCCATGATACTTAGGGTCTGGCCCAATAATTTTTAATAATAAACTAGGCTTAAAATGAGTTTTAATATATGAGGTTTTTTGAATTCATATGATGAGATCTTTTGGTTTATAAAACCTAATGAAAAACAATTATTTTTGTTGATGGATCTAAAGCGGAGGATTGAATAGCCTTACCCTTAGGGCGGCTTTGACTATAACTTTAGTGGTATTTCAACATATATTTATACATGTGTCCTGGTTAAATTCCTAACAACTTTTAGTAGCAGCTGTAAATTTGTAGATTTTTCATACGTGAGAGTTGGCATGTACTCCTCACTTATCTCATTAATCCACATTTATGAATTGAAACTTCTTATGATTCATTGAGAGTTGCAAAATCAATTGCTTTCTGATGCTCTTATTCTTTAGTGTTTGAAATTTGAACTTATAAAATAACTACCTAATCATAAATATGAGAAACAACTCAAAATTCATTTCCACTCCAGCATAAAAGATGCTTTCATTTGGTCTGATAACTCTAATGGTTTTCGATTTTAATTACCTGGCTTCTAAAACAGTAGGATACGGATACCACTACCATCTCTTGGTCTTAGATTTGGCACCTTCATCTTCTGGGGAAAAAATCAAATTTCTTGGTCTAACCATTGGAACTTTGCTTCTCTGTGCCTCTTTCAACGCTATTCATCCTTTGCAAAATCCTGTCTTTATTGCATCAAAGACTGCACAACCTCTGGTGCGTTTTTCTCTAATCTGGATGCTTTAAGTTGGCTCAAGCAAGATCTCACTTATCATATGCCAACATTTTTGCCAAAGGGGTGTCGTGGTTCTGAAGAAACCGAAATTCTATCTGCTTCTCTAATATTACGATCTCTACCAACCGTAGATTATAGTTTTTATTTTATTTTTCTGTTTATTATTTCCATTCTTTTAGGTTTGTAACCGTAGATTATACCCAGTGATGACTACAATTATTTCAAGAGCTTGTGTTGATGAGATTCAGAGAATGCAATGAAGGTTTATATGAGGAGATACTGATCAGAGAAGACGGTATCATGTTGTTGGGTGTGATATGTTGACCAACCCGGAAATTAGTGGAGGGTTGGGTTTCAGAAGACTAAATGTGATGAATAAGGCTTGTATTCTGAAGTTGGGGAGGAAGTTACAAATTGGTTCTCAGGACCTTGTTGTGCGGTTATGTGGGGTAAATACCGTTGAGAAGCATATCAAAATACTGTTATTGTTAGAAGTATTGATTCACATCTCTGGAAGGCTATTGTGAAGTTGTGGCCAATTCTTGAGGATTACAGTTTTTGGTCAATAGGTAATGGCATGAGTGTGAATATTTGTAGTGATGCTTGGATAGATAAAGGTTTTCGAATTGGAGATCTTTAGTTGGATGAGTTTGGAAAGTGAAATTTGGAACTGTTATATGGATGGTTGCCAACATACATTGGAGGAATTATCCGGTATTGACTTGTCACACTATTTGGAATTGGAAAAATATGGAGAAACATAATGATAGTTATAGTAGACCTTATAACCTATCTAGTGTTGTAAGGTGAAGTTTATGAAATTACTATTTGGCTGCTAATGCAACAACTCAGAGAGAGAATCAGTTTCGTATGGTGTTACTTCAGTGGAGTCATGCACCGGTGGGATGGGTGAGATTGAACACAGATGGATCATGTAAAGATGGTGGTCATATTGATTGTGGTGGCATAATTAGAGGAAGCAATGGTGAGTGGATTGGAGGTTTCTCCGAGTATATTCGTGTATGCTCGAAGGTTTCAATTTAGATTTATTGAGTTGCATGTTGACTCCTTAGATGTTGTGAAAGCTATCACTTCCCATGGGCATGGTAGTTGGAGAGAGAGGTTGCTAGTTGAGAAGATTTGTCGCTTGCTTGCACTTGATTGGGAAATTGTTGGTCACCACTCTTACCGTGAAACAAACCAATGCACAAACACTTTAGTTAACTATGGTTTTTCGATAGATTTGGGGATATGTTTCTTTGATGTATGTCCAAGTAATATTATTCTTCTATTGTTTTGTGATTTGGTGGGGAATTCTACCCCATGTGTGATCTCGTTGTAATCTTTGGGTAAATTAGACCCTCATTGTTATAAAAAATATAAAAAATTGTTGTCAATTGTCAAGAATTTAATTAACATGTATTGGCTTTGCTTAGGGGTCATGTTTCTACCATATTGACTCTAGTAAGATAAAATGAATAATCATACCCCTCATTGTATATTTATGTGTCAATTATGATTTATAACTAATCTTTATATTGTTCTCAAGAAATCTATTCTATTTAACTTGAATGCATTCAATATAAACAGTTAAATCTATAAAGTCAGAGGAATCCAGGAACCCCTCTTCAACAAAAATTGCCCAAATCTATCCATAGATATGTGCTATAATATATTTTTATGTCATGCCAATCATTTTTCACAATATAATTCATCATTCAATGTCAATAACAAACAATTATATAGATTGTCACACATAATAATTCAACTAGTTTCAACAATATTTAAATTTAAAAAGAAATCAAATCCATCATATTTATAGCTAGAAACAGAAACGAAACAACTAGATTTGTTCAATGAGAAAAAATATCTAAATTCAATTGACCAACCATCCAACAAAATCATCTTGTTTAATTCCACATAAGCTTTAAAAACATCTCTCAATATCTTAACCTTTAATCTCCAAATACCAATTCTCTTGAGCATTTTGTACTTTGATTGATAAATTCATCTCCATATCAATTATTATCCTGCAAAAAACTTCATATATAAGCACCTATATGACAAAACTTACATTGTTATAAAATAAGGTTTAAATTTTCTAGGATCAGTGAACTCAAAGACTGTTGTTGTATGTAAAAAAAATTACAAGTACAAACCAAGTATAATTATTAAGATGTAATTTGTTTTACCTGCATATACCTTCTTAACATCTCTGAATTTTGTTGATCCTCTCAAAAGCGAACACCCTTTCCTTTGCTACTGTTTCCTTTCTTCTCACCTAAATTTTTGTTAAAAACCACAATATTTGATAAATGTGAGTAACCTTGAAACCCTCTTAACAACCAAAGAAATCAAATTATTAGTATAAACATGCTTACAGGGTTGTATCATTAATCTCTGCTAAATATTTGTTTCCATAATTGCATGAATAACAACAATTGGATCAGAAAAATCTAGTTCATATTGGACAACCTTTCCAGTTTCATTTTTCTTAGAAAATATGTTTGACTTGTGTTTTAATTCAGCGATGATTAATATAACTACATGTTTGTTAATTCTTTCATTGTTCAGCAATAGAAATTTTAGTGTTATGATTATGAGAAGACAAACCTTGTTTACTTGGCCGACTTGCTTTTGCTATTAGTTCTTCAGGTGGTCTTATACTCCATGTTGGGGATGGAAAACTTCTCGATAGAAAAGGATCTTTGCTGATTCTGTGACCGGTTGGAGTGGGAGCTGAATTTAAATCGATGGATACACCCTTTCCTTTGTTCGAAGAATTCGTTTTATTAACAAGTTGAAACACTACAGGCTCAAATTTGTCAAAATATTGTAAAAGATCAGGCATTTGATTTTCAGCTGAAGGTGATGACATCTCAAAATATGAGTAATCTAGAGAAAAATCATCATCCACTTCCAACTCAGGAATCTTTTTATTGGTGTTGAGATCGATACATGCTGCTGAATTTCTAGAATTTTGTGTTAAATTGGCATTGCTTGCTCCCAAAGGAACAGTCACATTAACATCACCTTGAATTAGTGAAGGTTGATCAGAGGCAAACATGCGCAAAGTAACACCATTTCCTTTTCTAATTGTGAGCAAGTATCCACCAGGAACTATTCCATCAATAACACCAGTGAATTCCATTCCTAACCTGACTTCTTCATGTGGATTCCTCGGGGGAATTACGCGTGTATCATTGTTATGGTTGTGATGTTTCCCTTGTAGTCCACTCATTTTTCTTTTATCTCTATATATTAACATAAATTATTTGTCATTGACTTGAAGTTCTATTTGAAATAATGAGCTGCCCTAACACTATATTCAACTCATTCAAGATAATACTAGTGAAGAACAATTAATTCATGAAGGTAACTATTAACAATGCCAGATTATGAAGAGAAAAATATTACAGGTCATATCATATGTAACCAACCATGTTGGAAGTTGAAAAAGAAGGGAAATTTCATAACAGATAGAGAAAGGTATTTCACACTTATGTCACGAAGAGGAAAGGTCATAAAATTGAAGGCAATCATAACCTAGACAAATACACATCACTAAAATATATTTGCAGCATTGTTAAAACAAGAAAATGTTTGAAAAAGAAATATTTGATGCTGGGAAGTAGTCGGAAATACCTCGATATTTAATGTATATGATATAATGGAGACCCGAAAGTAAAATAAATAGTTGAAACACACACTTGTTATTATTTCTGACTATTTACAGGTTGATGCATATAACATAAGTAGTTATGGAGAAGGGAAAAGAAACAAAGAATAAAAAAAAACAAAGTTTAAAGGATAAGAAGATTATCAAATAATCAAATACTTTTTTAGAAGTTTGGGTAGGGCTGGTGTGTTGGTTTGGGATAGTGTGCTGCTCTCAAAGTCAATTATTTTCGGTGCCAATTTCATGTCTTTCTTTGGCTTCTATATTAAAAAAAAGAGAGAACTTCTATTTACAGCGACAATTAATCTCACGAAATGGAGTTAACCAATCAAATTTTGTTAAGGGGGGCAAACACGGTAGGGGAGAGTAGCATTAATGCATTGTCACTTATATTTTAATCCTTCGCTATGCTTTCTAGAATATATAATTCGCTATACATATCATTTCCCTAAAAAAAAAAAAAAGATTGGAACCTCTTATGCCTTTGCTGTTTATGAATTTAGAAGTCAACTATTAGATCATTCAATGACTAAAAGTGAACTCCAAATTGCAAGTTAATAAAACTAGAGGGGATCCAAGTTCATGTGTGATATAGGAAGTTGTTCTTTTAAAAATTTAATGGTTTTATGAAAATAAAACATTTAACAAGCATTATTAATTTTATGTTTTAACCCTTCATTTAAAACACACTATTTGATTTGAATCTTTAGAAGAAGATATCATTTTCATTCCTTATTGTCTCCATCTCTAGATGTTCTACCAATAAATTTGATTTGTTACAATCCATGGTTAATATAGGAAGATATCCCTTAAAAAACTTCAAGAATTTTGCAAACATAAAATTTTTGCAAATATTGTTGTGTTATTTAATTCTTCATCCATAAACATTTAACAAACAATAAAACAAATATGCATCTTGAAAGATTATATCCTCCCTTGTCTCTATTGTATTTTCACCTAGAGACCAGCTCTTAGATTCATCCATTGTTTAAGAGATCAAAGCTCCTAACAATTAATTGAAAGATTCCAAGAGTTGATCGTTGTCTGCAACTAAAACAAAAAGATGATCCAATTTGATGCTTGAAACATAAGAAGCTACATCTTTAAAAAAATTAAGAAAAGTGTAACAATTGTTTAACGAGAATTGTTTTTGTTTTTTTAGTCATTCATATCTAAACAAAGCACACGCAGATATACATCACGTATATGTTGTTGTAAATCATTTGACACAATTTTTGTATTTTTAAAAAATTATTTATGTTTTCATTTTAATAATCTAGAATAAATTAAATTAAAATCTAAAAAAAAATTAGTTTTGAATAAAATGAAAAATTGAAACAATTATTGGATTAAGGGTTGCAAGGTAGCTCCCTTAAATAAAAAAAAATAGAAATTAAATCTACAAAATAAACAAATAATCATTCATCACATAGATAATTGAAAATAATAAGTTGTCATAAAAAACATACTAAGAGGAATGAATTATCCTTCAAAGCCACAAAGTTTGCACACTGATCTCTAGAAAACCTGAAGTTGAAATAAAAAAATAATAAAAAATTAAATCACAAATCTAAAGGAAAAAAATTGTTAAATTACAAAGAAAATAAACTCTATTTAATTCAATGATGTTTGAACAATCAACATAATCGCAGTGAGTCAGAATAGTCTGTAATAGCTAGATCTAGATCAAACTATTTAGTTTTGAACTAAGAATTTTGATTTTTTTTCAAAAACATAAATCTGCATTGAAATATGGAACATCCTACTGCGATCTGAATGGATCCAACATCATTGAACATGTAAATGTGTACTAGCTGCAAAAAATCTTCATCGGTAATAAAATTGAAACTTTTCAAAGAAAACAAGAGAGATTACAAAACGACCCACGTACTGATTAATATGGTGGGATAAGGCAAGAATTTCTTGTTGACTATATTTGAGGAATTGACTGAGAATGAAATAGATGGGAAAGAAAAGAAAATTATGTTTCTGATATGAGAATTTGAGAGTGGTATGAGATTGAAGATGAAATGAGATGGAAATTATTATTTACGATTTATTGGGGCAAAATGACCGAGGGCACACCGTCACTATATGAGAATATAACCAATAAAAAACACAAGTACCAATCATAAGCCTCCACATATCCAGAAGTGGACTCCCTTTGTATGTCACAATAGTGTTGCTAGGGAACAGGATCAGAATTTTACCCTTGTAATTGTGATGTAGAGTACTAACTATACTTTTGTTTCATATAGCAAAGAAATACCACTAAAACCAGGATAAAGTAAGAAAATATTTGACTAATATAGACCTCCTAAAATGTTCTAGAGTGCTGATATACCAATATTAATAAATAAAAAAAGAATAATAAAACAGGGAAAGAGGTTTAATATTTTTAAGGATGTATTTTATAATGATTTTACTAAAGATGGCATTTATTTTTATTAGTTTGACTTGAGAGTTGAAATATAAATAAAAGTTGAATTAACAAATTTTATTAAAAATAATATGAGTTTCTCATGAAGATATTTTATATGGTTTAGTTTATTTCCTTTCGAAAAAAATTAAATTTATTATTATATTTTTTATGTTGGATTATTTATTTTATCATTAAATATTTGTATTTTTAAAGTTTTATTGCATATAAAATGTTTGAATTATATTTTTTTTAAAATGACCAAATAATTTATTTATAAAACAAACAATTAACAATAAAAATATTAAAGTAATTAAGTGATATTATTAATTGCTTTGACCAAAATTTATTGAGAAACTACTCATAACATATTAATTTTATGCTTATTACTTTGAATAACTAACTAAAATAAGAATTTAATGATGTAATTTTGACCATGTAAAAAGATTTAACTTTATAATGTTGAAATGTGTTGTAGTTTATATCCTTTTGAAAAAACTTAATTTATTACTATATTTTTATGTTGAAGTATTTAGTATATTATAAAGTAACAAAGTATGTGTATTTTTAAAGTTTTCTTACAAGGTGTATTGTTAGTAGATTATTATTTTTGAACGGTTGAAGAAAAAAAAACGCTCTGCTAAGGTTTGTTCACTAGCATGAGCGCCGACGAAATCCTTCACCTCTCCTAATTCGTTCAATCGTGTATGATATAACAATCCAGTTGTTGTCATCTTTGATTACGTGTGGTAGGTAATTGGTGATTCTTGATTGTAGCCCTTTCTCTCGTGAAGGTGTTACTATTATTCTCCATCACTTAATTGAATTCATGTTGTGATCTTCTACGCTTTAAAATTCTGATCGGTGCTTGAATTTAATTATTGGTTCCATTTCGGTGGCTTTTAATTGGTGCACAATTGATTCACGTGTGGGTTTCTCCACTGTTTGGTGACAAAAGATTCTCAACACAACTGGTAATCACTGTGTCCCACTGAGTACTGCTCTCCTTCTCTATTGGCCCTACATACTCCGACGAGATATTCTACGATGTGGTTCCTATGGATGCTTGCCACCTTCTTTTGGGTCGTCCATGGCAATTTGACTGCTCGGCTATGCATGATGGTCATGATAACACCTACTCCTTTCTTTTTCGGGGAAAAAAGATTGTGCTACTACCCAGTAAGACTCGCACTGTTGGGGACGGTACCACTTTACTGTCTAGATCCCCCTTTGAAGAAGCTATGACTGAGTCGGGACTTGTTTTTGTCCTTCTATATAAGCACGTGATTGTTGATGATATGCCTCTCGGCTCTGTCGTAGCGCCATTATTGGCAGATTTTAGAGACATCTTTCCTGAAACACTTCATGATACACTACCTCCACTTCGTGACATTCAACACCAGATTGATCTTGTCCGAAAGCTTCTTTACCTAATCACCCCCATTATCGAATGAGTCCGAAAGAACATGAAGAAATTCGTCGTCAGGTAGAATAGCTACTTGCTAAGGGGCACATCCCTGAGAGTCTTAACCCATGTGTTATTCCCGCCCTCCTCACCCCAAAAAAAGATGGCACATGTCGTATGTGTGTGGATAGTCGTGTTATTAATAAGATCACAGTTCGTTATCGCTTCCCGATACCGCGTTTGGATGATTTACTTGATCAGTTATCCGGGGCTACAATTTTCAGTAAATTGGATTTGAAGAGTGGCTACAATCAAATAAGAATCCGTTCAGGTGATGAATGGAAAACGACCGCGCCAGAACTCTCTGACATGAGTGGCACAACCGTGCGCATCCCTATGTGCGGGAAACATCCGATTTTTCGTCTTTTTACAAGTTTATAAGTATTCCAATGAGTCTCAAACACCTAAGTTTAATTAATTGAATTGTAAATGAGTATTAGTGATGGATTAAACTTGGTTTTGATTTGGAATTTATTATATGTTGTGAAATGATGAAAAATACACGAACTTTGGAGAAAGATAGACGAACTTTGATAAATGATGGTTTATGCTAAGTTAACTTGTAACAGATTGTTAGCTACTGTTTAGATGATGTTTGGTGATTGTTTTGATGATGAACTATATTCACGAAAAGTGGATTAATTTGGAGTAATTGATTGTTCGTCTAAAATGCTATAAATGCTAAATTTGTTAAATGTTATGATGTTGTGCCTTTGATGTGGAAAATATTGATGATGATTATGATGGTGATTACAATGATGTGAACAATGAGATTTTTAGATGATAGTGACTTGTTTATGTATGTATGTATATACTTGATGATGCAAATGGTGGGTTATTTGTGAATATATTATATGATGGTTGGAATTATATAATATTGAGTTGTGAATTATGCATTGTCGAGTCTTTACTTGAAAATCCATACATTCATAGTAATGTTGAGTATTTTGGTGAAGAACGTAATTGGTGGGGATTACATTAGTTGGTGGGTGTATCACTCGGTAATATTATCTCTAAAATCCAAAATGGTACCACATGCATGTAGAGATGTGTATAGAACATTGCATGCATATGAGTCAATATGAATTGTCTCATACATGAATTATGTGACTTGGTGAATTTTGTGAATTATGTGATTTGGTGAATGATGTGAAGTTGTGTTCTTTAAAATATTTGCATGGTGACGCTTGTATACTTCAGACGATGTTGTAAATATGAGAATGATGTGATGATTCATTTATAATGAAAAAATTTAAGTTATGATTGAATTGAAGATCATATTCATATAATGGTAGTATTCTTGAGAATGATGTTTTCAGCCATATTTTTGGAGTCATTAAATAAGCATTTGAAGACAATTAATAGGAGTTTTAGATGAATTTCTCATGGTTTAGCAAAAAAATTGTATTGTTTTGATTTGAGTCATTCTAACTATTTTTTCCATACTTAGACAACTACATATATGTTTTGTGTCTTTTGAATGATAAAATATGTAATTCGGTAAAGTAAGACACCTCATGGGTGTTATCAGAGCTTAAGAATAAAAATCGACGAAGGTTTTACAATGTTTTAAAGACACTACATGTCGAACAAATTTAGTTCCAACTTTTAAGAGCGTGTCAAAGAAGGAAGCCAGGTTAAAAACAAAGAAAAACTTTAAACTTATCTTCACCTTGCACAACCTATGTTTTCTGGTTTCTTTCAGATCTATTGAAGCTCTGCCACCGCGTTGTTTCGCTGCCACCGCGTCGTTGTTCTTGGAAGCTGATTTTTTCTGTTGTTATTGTTATGTGTTGTGTTTTGTTTTTGTTGTAGGTGTTTTGTTTTGTTGTTCCTAGACAAGGCTTCCCTTGGGGGGTGCAAACATCTCTATGAAGCTAGACCTCCCAAATTTATGGGCCCAATTTTATTTATTTTTAATATATAATGCACGAAAAATAGAATACATATAGCAACGTAGCTGTAATAACATATCCACATAGGCGACTAAGTGGTTTTATTTTGAGTTGAAACCTCAAGGTCTTGGGTTTAACACTCAACTTTTCTATTTTGATTATTTTTTTATTTAAATAACTAATATATTTTTAATAAAAACACAATATAATTTGTTTTCCTTCTTATTTTTGTTAGAGCAATTCTTTTAAATTTTTGTTCATACTTATTGTATAAAATAAAAAGTTATAACGACAAACATTATAATTATTTCTTTTAAAAAGCCATTATAAACATTTTTTTTCTCTCAACACTAACTAAGATTTTTTTTTTTTAGAGATACTAACTAAGAAAAATAACATCCTAAAATGTTGATAAAAACATTCGTTTGAAGTTGGATTTTTATATTATTGATTAGAATATGAATAATTTTTGTGTTAGTTACATGCCTATTTTTTACCGTTACGGATTTTATTTTCAATTAAATAAAATATTGTTTTATAAAAAAAAAATTGATTTTATTAGGGGCCTATTTTAACTATGAGAGTCGGGCCTCTAAATTTATAGGAACGGCCCTGTTCCTAGATTGGGAGTGATTGGATTTGACCTTTTTGCAGTGGATTATTTCGTAAACCCGAAAGGGTCTCTTGTGTGATTCAAAAATCCATAAGGGTCTGGTTCATTTAACCCGAAAGGTCTGATTGCTGACGTATTTGACTCATCCCTCGATATGAGTTCTTACGCGTTCTTTTGCTTCAAAGGGCATCTTATTCTTGATGTTTTTGAAGAGTTGTTGGCACTTGAATTTTGTTACCATGTTGGCGGTCGATCCATTCTCCATATTTAAACTCTAATCGTTCTCTGCAAATGTTCACTTTTTACATTTTTTTTGTAATCTGGTTTCGCGCTCATACACGGATTCGCTGGGTTGCGTTTGTGATTGGTAAATTTTTGTTAAAATAGATTAGAGTTGATCCATTTGAACGATTTTATCACGATGTATTTCTGTTTGGATTGTTCCTTAGTCAGATCTAATGTACCCGATCTTTGTAACTCTTTTTTTTATTTTATATATTTTCTATTTTGCCTAAAACCCTCTAATCACTTCTCATTCGCTTATTAGCTTGAAGGTTTGACTGGTTACACATACCATAACAATTCACATATTCTCTTCCCAGCCTTACTTGGGTTAGGATCTTCTCCGTGTGATAAAATAAATGAAGTATACAATTTGGAGGGAGATAGACACATAAAATAGATAGCGGATCCTACCATTAAGTGAGTCCCACTATCATTAATTAGTTTTTACTTTTTCAAAAATTTCTTGAGTTTATATCTCTTCAAATAGAAGAAATGGAGAGGGTGCAAAATGGAGAAGATCTTGACTCGACTTACTCTTGGTCCAGATTGGATCAGTTTTTATACAAAAATTATATTTTATAAAATCATTAGTTAAATAGATTTGAAAATATTAACATTAAATTTAATAAAAATAATTTTGAATTTAGTTATATTATTTGATTTCACAATGCATAATAACAAGTACAGAATATTGTGAATATCTATCATCATCACTCTCCGATCCAAATCGGAAAAAGCAGTGATATTTTGATCTCAATCATTATCCTTGAAAAAGACATAAATTGGGTCTCCCATGTGCATGTTGAAGCATCTCACATGCCAGAACATGAGTCCTGCAACTGGATTGCATTTAGCTTTTACATTATATCCCTCTTAAAATATTGGATTTCTTGAGAATTTTTCTACAGTCGTTAGAATGTCTTTTTCTATTTTAATCGTATGACTATTACCATCATTTTTATAGTATATTGTTTATTTTTACTGTTATTGAAGGATCCATCAATTTTTCTAATGATTAATCTTCATTGCAAAACTTAATTAACTATTTTTTTCCATTCTCATTGCTCAAATATAAAATCTTGCTTAAGTTATTTATGATATAAATGTGATTTTTTATTAGTAAAATAACAATAATTATTAAAAATAATATTACTGCTAAGTTTTTTAATTGCTGTGATTTGATCTACTAGTAGTACATTTTAAGTCCTTTTTCCGTATGGGGTATCCAACACATTCAATGCATGGGTTTGCAATTAGCACAGCACTAAACACACTTGCCTAAAAACTGTTACTAAAGAATGAATATTTTGGAACTCTACACGTGATAGAAGTTTAATTTAATATACCAAATTTATGTAGACAAATTTTATGAATGTAGTACTGAGTTCTACCACCGACGTTAGTAATTGGTCCAAATTAATGGTAAGCTATTTGATTTTAATTTCATGTAAATGAAAAAAAAGATATGTTGAACAGGATTTGCTTCTTTTTTAACGACGAATTTACAAAACTAAAATTAAAGGTGTGTTTCATCTGCTAAAAAATGAAGTACATGACAATTCAAGTTGTACAATGTTTGATTTGTAAAACTATTTTTGGACAGGATAAACCGAAGGTAAAGGACACGACAACAACATAAATTTTTGTCTTTCACTAAATCATAGCACGACTTTTTGTCTCACTTATAAGTTATCTAAAATACAAAAATAGTCTTTTGTCCATCTAAATTTGTACAAGACAAAAAATTATTCAATATCATACAAATTTGTTGTATTTTATTCTATCTTATATTGTGTTGTTATGCCTAATACATATTGTTTAACAAATCAAACAAATAGAAGATAGAAGAAAACTCAAGCAACCAAAAGACGATATAACCACACAGATGAAAGATTCCACTATCCACTCTTTGTAGTTGTAGATAGTGGCAGAGACAAAAAAATCGAGTAGAACACAATTTTTTTTTATTTTTAAAAGTCACTTTAAAGATAACTTTTTAATTGTTTTTTGTTAAACGAGTTTTATAGTGTATCGTTCTTTGTCATAATTCTTTAAAGAAAGATTCAAAGAGAAATTGATTTGAATAGCCTATCATAAAAATTTCAAAAAATGCTTAAAATGATAAGTTATTTTGAATAGTTTCTCATAAAAATCATTTTTTCAAGCGATTTTTATAATGTTAAATCACTAACGGTGAATATTTATGTTAATGGAAGCCAAATTACTCTTTTAGTTTAGAGTTAGATATGTTTTTGATCCGTGTAAATATGTCAATTTTTTATTTTAGTCTTAAAAAATTTCTTCTACTTTTAGTTCCCAAAAGTTTTCCATTTTTACTTTTAGTACCTCCTTTGAAGTAAACTCATATGTAGAATACATATTTTTGAATAAAATTTTGAAAAAAAAATAATAATATTATAAAAATCTCTCCTAAACAAATTAATTTTTTTTAACATGAATTAAATATGAATTTTTATATTCTTGACGGTAAAAAATTTATATTTAATTTATGTTTTGTTAAAAAATTTGATTTTTTTAAGAGAGATTTTTACAATATTCTACACATTTCTGCACAATTTCGTTAAAAGATACAAAAATTAACTTAAAAATATAGACCAAAAGTAATGATTAAAAATTGCATAGGATTAAAAGTTGAAGGAAAATTTTAGAGGGACTAAAACAAAAAGTTGGTATATATATAAGAATCAAAAACATATTTAATCCTTTTTTTGTGGTGTTTGGGGTTCGAACCCCAGATTGCATATATTATATTATGCATTCTACTTACCAGCTGAGCTAAGCTCAAGGAGACAAACATATTTAACCTTTTAATTTATAAGAAATGAGTTTTAAATTATTATTTTTAGTTAGAGTTAATTTTCATAAAATCATTTCTAAAAATACAAAGAAAAAATCTTTTTTTTTCAAAACTATAACAAAAAGGCTCGTAGACTCGAAGCTAATAGTTGAACTAATTTTTATTTCAATATAAGTTGTCATGATATCATTTAAAAATTGTCATGCAATGAACAATAATATAGAAAAATATCTTAGCAGCAATCAACAAGAATATATGTTAAGTTGTTTTTTTTTTTAAGAACTAAAAATGGGATATATTAACAATGACGGTGAGAACACCTTAGTACAAGGTGTACCAAGAGATCCACCCGGGAAATCAAAGTGCCATACAAAGAATTTACAAGAAAAAAGGACAGTCGATACCCAAACAAAGTAGAGGATCCGACCACCATCTTTGAGAACCTTACACAAAAGTGGTATTGTGAGCTTTTAGCCACCAAAACGAATGGAATTTTGCTTTTTCTAAAAGTTGAATAACAGGTGTTTCAATGTTATTAAATAACCTGTTGTTGCGTTCGGTCCAAACCAGCCAAACGCAAAGCAGCCAAACCAATTGAAGAAATAACCTACGCGCCTTTGAGTGACCTGTAGAATGCTTAAATTGATAGAAATGGTCACAAATATTTTGAGGATCAGCTCCAGACACACCAATCCAAGACCTGATATGCTGCCATAGAGAACTGAAAATCTCACGATGCATAAACAAATGGGATGCCGTCTCAGCGAAGCCGCACCCCGCTACACACGTGTTAGCCGCACCCTGAAGAGAGTCACGCCTTTGCAGATTGATTTTAGTAGGTAACATGTCCTTCAGCAATTGCCAAGCAACCCATTTTCAAATGTATCATTATTTGAAGTTTTTTTTTCTTCTTTTAAATCAAGTGTTCATGATCATGTTCTATTTAGTTAAACTATCTTCTGAATGTAAACATATATTGAGAGGGAGATGAGGGTGAACCATAATGTAAATTTTTAAAAGCGAGAGATACTTTAGTAACTTTTATTATAATTATTTTTGGGGTAGGTCAGGGTCCATCTATGCCCTAACATAGCTCCACCACTGAGTTAATAGCTAAGCAATGTGACTGAGAAAACTTACCCAAAAACAACTTTCAAGAAGAGACTAAATACAATCGATCTACAAAAGAACAAACAAATAATACTCTAGATCCTTCTAATTCTCTCTCGTGTATCGATGTTCATCTTCTTCCTTAGCAGCCTTGCTAACATAAACCAATAGTAGTAGCCTCCTCCATTGCAACCAAAACTAATTTCCTCCCTCAACTTGCTTCTCTCTCTATTTCGAATTACTGTTTAATAGTTTTCAACCTGGTTTTTTTATCTTTATTCTCTTCCAAAGCAGCGACGATCCTTACTCAACTCTTTGATCTGATTTTTTTTATTTCCTTCCATTCTTTTGTGTTAACCGATTCAACTCGTCCGATACATCTCATAACCCGTCGAAACTGAAACCGATCAAACTGATAGACTAGACGGACGAAGAACGGTGGGATGTTGTCACCCGCAGTTTACTTCAGACTGGGGTTTTTCACCCGAAATGCGACTGTGGTCGCCCGATGTCCAGCCCTAATCACACTTGAAGCTTGAAATTACAATTTACAAAAAGATGATGCGGCGACTCTTGAAACATGCTAGACAAGACACAATTTGCACGTTCAACATAAAAAATTACATAAAAGACAGAGAAAGTTTTATCGAGTATCTGCGGGCCTTATCCAAAAGTACTTGCCAGTAAAAGGGAATTACTTTAGATGGTGCCTAAATTTCCATACTTTTGTCATGACTCAATGATCATCGTACAGTAACCTTTTCACCTGAGGTTACCAAGCTGTTGTAGTTTCATACGCTAAATGTACATAAAAATGAGTGTGTTACATTATGTGATACGAGCAGGTCAACTGAACCTAACGATCCAAATCAAATTGTTCGTGAACTTTAAGTGAGCCAACCGCAAACTGAAAAAAGTTTATGTCAAACTTGACCCGAGTTTCAATCTAAACAAATTCTTATCGAATCAAACTCACACGAATTCGACTCAAATCGTTTTCAATCCTATTCCCCATCCATACATCCTACCAAAAGGAAATACAAAAACGATCACGAATCACCTTCGCAACTCTATCTAATGTACATTCAATATGAGATCCTTGTAAGGAAGGCTCTATCGACCAGCTTGAGCAACGATGTGCTGCATAAGAATTAATCTCACAAAAATAAAAGGACATGACTTCATATCTAGACACAAGAAATTGTCTAGATAATGTCTAGTATACGGAGATTATCTGCCACCGCCATTTTCTCAAAGGAGCCATATTAAAGAGCAACATATCTATAAACCTCATACCACTCTTTCCTCTGGCTTACAACTAGCAAACCACCTAACCCTACTCAAAAAAAAAAAAAAAAATCCAAAAAAAATTAGTCTTGCCCTGCACACTTCCCAAAGGAAATGTCTTTGGTGAAATTCACTTATAGGCCTTAAGCAAGTACAAAACAGTGAAGAATTGACATTAGTGTCTACAAATTCTCAATAGTCTTCTTACCCGTAAGCAATGTAACATTTTCATACTATAAGTGGGATATAACCAACTCTGTGTTACTTTCCCAAAAAACACTAAAAATTTGAGGGTTCAATTCAACTTGTCTAATAATCTCGCTTAACCCCTCAACCACAATTAGAAAGAAGAATTGGGTGAATGGGGTCGCCTAAGTGTCTGAGATTATAATTAATAAAAAAAAATGTTCAGCATGATTTTTTGAATAAGACAACTCTTTTTACTTATGCATATTTGTAATTTATATAAAACTAAAGGCAAACAAACAACAAACTAAAATGTTAGAATAACTTTTATGAATTTATCAGTGATGCATTGTTTTATACTGTTATTCAGTAATAATCAATTATATTTTCATGTTAGTCTAATTTTATAACTATAATTTAAAAATAACTACTAAATACTTCATTCTTATTAGATGTCAATCTAAAACTAATTTACGGTATATCTTTTCTTAATATTTTAACACACTCATAATAAAAAGGATCGAGGGACGAGTATAAAATATCTTATGTTGAGAATTCTCATGAAAGCAAACGATGCACCGCCGGAAGAGCCCACCGCCCAATTTTTTATATTATGACAATTTAGTTGCATGTGGATTGCATATGACATTAACATGATCCCTAATGCATATGTATTTGTTGAAACTTGGTATAAATACCAAGTTGAAACTTGATCTAATTATGGTCATAAGGTGGCCCATACCCATAGCTTTGTGAAAACAGCAAGGATGTCTAAAGCTTTTGGCTGAATCAAATTGTTTTCTATTTGCCTCACCTTTAAGTGTACAGCTAAAACCTAAAAGCAAGGTTTTACAACTCAGAGTTTACCTCAATTCATTTTGCTTAGGTAAATTTGACTCGAGAACTCGTACGAGTTTATCTAAAATTAAAATTATATAAGCTAATATAAGCTAATATAATATTGTAAATAGGTCAATAGTACAAAATATGACTTAATTACAAAGACAAATTATACCAAACTACCATAATAAAAACGTTATGCTCAACTTAGCATCAAAATACAAAAATTAGCGCTCAAAATCATAAGTTTCATAAGTCTCTAAGTTTAAGCCATCCATAAAACGATTCAAAAAAGCAAGTTTCACAAGTTCCTAAAGTTGTTAATAAAACTATCTAAAAAATAAACTAGTTAATTTCTTCATAAGGTCAACAAACACCACCACCGCAATCCTAACCGGCGTCGCAATCATCGGCGTCGAAATCTGAATTTCTACCGTTGGAATTGCAACCCTAACTGGTATGTGTTCCCATGTTCATGGTTTGAGAACTTAGAGAAGAAATAAAAATAAATGTTTCATCTCAGGAACAACTTGCTACTATAAAGGTAACTATTTAGTAAACGTTTCAGTTTTTGGACTTGTAGAAAATGAATTGGGTTTTGAAAAAAATGGGGCCAAAAAAAGGGCCGATTTTTTTTTGTTGGATGTAAACTCGGTCGAGTTTACACGAGTTTACCGAGTGTTGACTCGTTCAAACTCGTCAAACCTTCCAATTTTACCAGAAACCAAGTTTACCTCCGAGTTAACACGATTTTGGTACCTAAAAACGTAAACTCGAGAAGTTAACACCCGATTTGCAGAACATTGCTTAAATTGCGATTATTTTATAGATTTATCTAAAGAATACTTTTTCCTTAGTTTTCTGATTTTAAATTTTATGTATTGTTTAAATCAGTATACTTTCTATTCAAAGTCAAGAACTGATTTTTAAAGTAGGTAGATCATATAATACAATCTCTTTTGTTTTTTATTTTTAACCTTTAACTCTTAAGAGAAGATGACCTTCGTAATTTGAGATTCGGTCGGAATAACTAAAGTCTAACTAAAGATCATATCAATTAAGATTTAAAATTGAATTCTCTAGAAAATATTTCTTTTTTTAAGAAGAATTCTCCTTAACACTTCTTCCTTGAACATACGATTCTCATCAGTATATGATTTTAATTAGTATATAACTCTCCATCGCATTGTTTTCAAAATTTTAACTTATTAATTTTTTTTATTGAAATGGCCTTAAATACTGTACATATCTTTTGTTGGTTTTGAATTTTCAAACTGTTATTAGGTCATTCTTTTTATGACGTTTCGTGGAACTATCCAAAAATTAGATAAGATAGACTATCAAGCACGCCGCCTACAAGATAAAAAAAACTCAGTTATAGTTGTGCGATTAATTACTGCATTGTAGTTAATCGTTCGAGAATCACACCTTCAATCCGGTATTAAAACCACTCTTAATTTAATAATAAACTAATCAATCATGGCACTATGACCACATTACTATGATTTTGTGACCACTCAAATATGGTGTTACCATGAATCTAACTTTTAACATCTCCAAAAATCAATATGGTATACAACCACTCAAATATGGTGTTGCCACCATTATAACATTTAACTTCTTCAAAAATCAAGGGAGAATATATACTTAAAAATATGATTCTTAATTTTGAAGGGACTTTATACCGGGACTATGATCTTAAAAATGCTCTTTATTCTAAAGAGAAGTAAATTGTCAAATAGACTATGCTCTAAAGATCATTTTTAACTACAAAGCGACATTATATCTAGAAAGGGTCTTTAGTCTTAAGAACACTCTTAATTTCAAAGGGACAGAAAAAGGAGATGAATAAAAGAAGAGCTTGTTAACACAAACCGAAGGGAGAAGCGAAGAAAAAGGATTGACGACTAAAAAGTCTTTTTCGGTGTGTGGAATGAACTATGTAAACTCTATTTGTAGAGAAAATTTACAACTAATTTGTAAGAAACTTTTTGATCAAGTAATTCACATATCAAATCTAGTACCAAAATATCTCTATTGAGTACAAAAATATCTCAAATTGGGTACCAAAATATTCCATATTTAGTACCGGAATATCTATGAATGAGTACTAAAAATACTTTAGATCAAGTATCAAAATATTTTAGATTGTGCACCAATACACATACACACTTAGAGGTACACTTCCACTATATAAATATTATTAATGAGTGTGATCCATCTAATGTGGAACTTTCATTTGTTTAATTCACATTACACTAGTTCTATCCAATGTGAAATGATGGACGAAATTGACAAGTGCACCAAATCACAACAATTAGTAAAGTAGTAAGTTGTATCGTTCTCCACACGGATTGTCGTTCAACTCAATAATTAGAAAAACTTATTTTAAATAGAAAAGTAAAGAAAAGACGATTAGAATTGTAAGATTTTAATTGCCATGTCCAATGCGAGATTAGGTTTTGAGATTCAGATGACTAATGGTGATTAGGGTTCTTAGAATCCCCCTTCGTCTTTGAATGTAATTTATCTCTTAAGGAATCAAACAATTTATTTCATGAATCATTGATTTAATGTGTCAAGACGATACTACTCTTTCTAACGTTCCTAGGTTAACTAGTGTAGCACCAACCGGAGTCATGTACTACGCTAACAAAGGACAAGTATACCGAGACAACACAAACTTAACCTACAAAAGTATTAAGTCATTAAAAAGGTCAATGAACTTGGAGATTTCGTATTGTCAGTGCCTACTTTTACCATATAGGTCGTTTTACAAAGTTACTCTCGTAGTTAACCAATTGCAAAAAGCATTAAAAATAGGCAACGACTTAATTTAAATCTCAACACAACAAAAGAAATAAACTGAATAAAAACTTTATTAATAAATTCCAACAAATAAAAAGGGGTTCATCACTACTAAAAAAACAAAAATTAGTGAGGGATATTTAGTGAGGGAAAACGTGAAATCCCTCTCTAATTCCGTCACTAAATTTTGCGACCAAGGAATTTGTGAGGAATTTCATTTTTTCCGTCACTAATTTCCCTCGCTAATGTTACTTTTTCTAGTAGTGCATCAGGGAACCATAATCAAGAGGTTTAGTTGCTCACGGCAATAGACATCATAACAAAAACAAAAGAAAAACATACCCTAACAAGAATAAAAGGAAGAGAAATTATGCCTTGAATCTCTTATGTTTGACCCTTGCTCTGAACCGTTAATGTTTCTGAATGAATAAAACAGTGTGCAAGAGTCTCTATTTATAGCATGAGGTTGCTTAGGGTTTAAGTCGAGAAAACTGGGCTTTTTCCACCGATTCAGCTTGATAAATAGCAAAAAAATGGATTTTAACCTGCTACCAGGTGTAGGGTGCAGGGTGCAGGGTGCCTGGGGCAGAAGCAAAATGCTTCCCCTGGCCACTCCCAGACGGCAGACGCAGTGCGCCTGAGGCAGCCCCTCAGGTGTGATTTCTTGTGTTTTCTTCTCGTTTTCGATCGTTCTTTCTCCTGAAAACTCATAGGAACTTGAAATCAATTTTCTTCAATTTGTATTGTCTTTAACAACCTTTTAAGAACCGTTGATCTTCAATTCTTCATTTTGAACCTTCACATGATGTCTTGATTTGATGATTTACATGATTCATCACTACAATACACTCAAAACACCTATGGAGTTGCATGATCTTGGATAAAACTGAATTACAACAACTCGATTGAAAACAATACAATATGTTCCTAAAATCATCAACAACTCCTTCAACTCTCATCTTATTTGTCTTTAAATGTAAAGAAAAAGTACCAAAAACATAGCAAAAATATCATATGATGTTTTATCATCATGAAACTTTGTGTTTAACCATTTAACTCTCAATTTCCACACTTATTCCAACATCTTTTTGTAGTTGGCAAACTTATTTAGCAATAGAAATTTTGGTGATAAAGCTAAATTGATTCTCTTTCATAAAATTTATCGGAAAGAGTTCAAATTTCTGAAGTATCATTCAGAGAACAATAATTGCAAATATGTAGATTGAGCAAGAAACTTGTGAATAAGCTTGGTAAATTTTGAAATTTTAAAGTTTATGTTTCTTTCATTTCTTCGGTTGTTCATAATTATGAGATGTTTTTTGTTTTATTCCTAATTATAAGATAGTTTTTAAATATTAAGGGCCATCTATTATTTTTTTTCTTCTAATTATTTCTCCCTCTGTCCCTTAATATAATTACATATTGTTTTTTTTAACTTTTATCAAGTAAAATTGATATTTGTAAAAAATAACTTTTATTAAAAAGAATTGATAGTGTAGTTACTGTATCTATTTTATGTATGAGTGTATCTAAAATTCCACTTATATTTATTTCCTCCATCCCAAATTATAAGGAAAAAAAATCAATTCACATTTATTAAGAAAACTAAAACATAATAATTTTAGGTAAAACTTTTGGTGTTCTCTTTAAAATAAATTTTACGGGAGATGTAAAAACACCTTTGTTTGTTTATCGATTGTGCAGAAACAACATAATTAAATAGGATAAAAGTTGGTCTTTTTTACTTATCATTTGGGATAATGAAAATGATTTTTGTTTACTTTTAATTTGGGATGGAGGGAGTATGTCTAGTAAATTATGACATTTCATATTACAATGCACTTAGTGGTATTCATTAGGGATTTATTTGAAAAAGAAGCAATAATTTATCCAATAATTTGAAAAAGAGGAAATTTATAAGGACAAATCTTTAGCCAAACGAATGCGTATAGTTCATAACAGAGGGAGTATATATCAATGCTCTAACATTTTGCAATACTTTTTTTTAAAGAAGATGAATTGATATATATATATTAAAAAAACAAAGTAAAATAAATCGAGTTTAATTTTTTAACATTTGTTGAAGTTTGACTTTTTTTCCCTTTATCCGTTCTATTTTTAGTTTTCCACACCTAATACTTTAACTTTACAATTTTCCCCACTCCTTTCATAAATGCTTGTCCCTTATCCTACTAGCATTCAAATTGATAGAGTATATTAATCAATATCGCAAAAATGAGATTGAACGCAGGGGATAAACCATTAATATTTCCCTTCTAGTGTAACCTTACGAATGTTCATGATTAGGGATCAAATGATTACTTCTTGAAGCGCATAACCTTTATAGTCAAACTTAGAGAGCAATCATGAGCACTGAACAATCAACAACACCTACCCAGTCCACACAAACAGAGTCTCCCATCGTACCTTAGGGTGCACTGTGTTTTTCACTTAAGCGCACCATACCTTACAATGCACCAAATTATAAATGAATCTCATCCATTTATTTATTAATCTTGTCTATCTATCCTTATGTGTGTGATTATGTAGATTCTCCTAACATTGACAATAATATTAAATTATTTATTTAATATTATAAACACTGAGTGATATTTAGCAACACATCACCGCTACCCAAGCTACGAGAATGTCTTGTAATCTGACGTAACCTTTTTGTGACGGTGATTGTGTGTATAATTACCATTTTCACCTTATATCTAAATTGAACCCAAGGTATAATACATGTCATCCTTGTATGGCCGAATTATAACATTCCTTGATAAATTAAACGAGTATGCTTATTTCAAGTTCAATATCTCATATTAACTCTTCTAATACTTAATCAAAGAGCCCAACGATACTAATTCTGTTATGTAGGAGGGACAAATCTCATCTAGATCACTTAAGTTCCTCAACATAATTTGTGCAGTACCCATCATCCGACTTTATAGCCATCTTGTAACAGACAATATTTGAACAACAACAAAGTACTTGAGTCCATAGTTGTTTCAAGGCAGATGGTGGTATACATCATTATCACTATGAGAATAACTTATAACACTTATATATATACATACTATATAGTGTTACCATGGAGTATCAATCAAATGTAGTTATTAGTTTTAATATATTCCATCCGGTCACATTTATAAGCAAAAAAGACCTTTTTAAGTACATTGAATAACTAATGTATCTCACATATAAATGTGACCACATACATTAGTTATTCAATGTACCTTAAAAATTATTTTTTGCTTATAAATATAATCGGAATGAATATAACATATGTGAAAATTTGATAATCTTTTATCCAAGACTCGTAAGACGTGACTATAAGTCTACCCACATAATAATTATGCTTTTGTGTTATCTCACTTCAGAGTTAATCTTGATTTTTGATTACAAATACTTTAAAATTAGTTTACTTATGTTTTAACCAATGTTTTAAAACCCAGACTGGTAGTCGACCCGGTCAAGGCACTGGGTCACTGGATCAGTGGTCGGACCAATGGATCATTGGTCGGACCGCATGACTATTGACCCAATCTTTATAAAAAAAGTTATGACGTAAATTTCATAATATAAAAGTTAATAAAACTTTTTCTATAAAAAAATTAATAAAAATTCACACACTTAAATAATAAGCGAATATATATCAAAATTATATTCACATTAACAAGAAAAACTAAATGGAAAATATATCTTATAATTATCAAATAAATATGTGAGATATTATTTTTTTTAGGAACATGATAAAATTTTTTTTTAACAAACATGAGAGATATTTATATCATATATTAATAAACATGTATATATACTCGTGAGAAATAAACGTTTCAGTTAAATATATATAGTTTAGATGGAAATTTAACAAGCAAGTTCACATAGCCAAGTGATAAGTGTTAATAATATTGTGCTACATGTACCCGGTTTGATAATTTTTTATAAAATAATCATTTAGAATCCGGTCCAAATCGCGGGTGGGTCATAACGGTTCACCGGTTCGTCCACCCGACCTGCACGGGTCACACCAGGTTTCCTGGGTTGCTTGCATATCCAGTCTGATTAGCTAACCTATCCGCCCACCCCTCCGATTTTTGGTTCGACCGGTCGGGTCGGTTCGGGTTTTAAAACACTGGTTTTAACTGGGTTAAGCACTCCTTCGGGTCAGACCCGTATTGCGTTAGATTATATTAAATCCATTGACCCATGCTGCAGTGTTCTCGTTTACAAAAGAAAATAATTAATTAATAGAATTTGCCACGTCAACCTTCCGTCTCCTTAATATGCAAATAGTTGGAAGGAACAATGTTAGTAACACCTATTTGTCAAAAAAAAAAAAATGTTAGTAGCACTTAAAAGTGTAACGTTAAAAACAGTTTTTAAAGAAAAGACTAAAATCGAAAAATTTCAATTATATTGAGATCAAAAACATATTTAACCATAAAATACATTCATTTTCAAAAAACTATGAAGTTTATTTTATTATAAGTAGACGATAATAACCACTATTAATATAAGATAGATCGAGTGCAATTTTATTTCAGTCATACTAACTATTGTCTTGAGGCTGCTATTGAAAAACTAGAAAAGAAAATTTTACATCGAAAAAGACATTTTTAACACTCTTAAAACATTTTTTTTTAAACTCTTAAAACATTGATTACGCTCTTAAAACATATTGACTACACTCTTAAAACATTGACTACAAAAATTTTAAATAGTTATTTTTTATCATATACCGGTGGTTAAAAATTTATCTAAAAAGATAAATAATTGATAAATATAGTGTTCAAACCCTGCTTCTTATATATATAACACAATGTTTTTGGCAATTGAGCTATGTTCTTGCCAATCGAACTACACTATTGTTGATAAATACAATATAATTTTATTATATTTGATTTTTTAAAATGTATCCACCTGGCCTTTTCCATATATTTTTTTAGGCAATAATGTTTGTAGGTTTTCGTAGCAGCTACATTGTAGATAGAGTAGTTATTCTCATTAAAAAAGTGTATAGTAGTTTTTTTTTGGAATAAAAACAGTGTAGGGTAGTTATGTTCCAAGGTTTATTTATTTTATTTAGAGGTAGTTATTTTTATAGGTAGTTATGTTCCAAGTTGCATAACATTATCAAAATAAATTAAATGCATAATGTAGACCGTACGATCAGATCTCATGTGGCTCACATCACCGATGATAATGAACCGACACACGTGTCAGATAATTGTTGGTTAAAATAAGGACAACTCTTTACTAATTGGTGTACACAATAAATATTTCATCTAAACCCCATTCACATTCATTACTCTATAAATACCCCACATTCATTCTAACTTGATCCCACATCTCCTCAATTAATATCTTCCTCTCTTGTGATTTGGTTCTCTCTTACCAACAAAGAGTTTTTCCAAATCTAGAGGTGCTACAATGGCCATGACTAAGTTCTTTGCTTCTTTGATCTTAGCACTCATTGCAATTTCCATGCTTCAAACATTGGTTAGTATTTAATGTTAAAGATCTAAATACACAAGAACATGACTTATTTTTCACTAATTAAGTAGTGGTTAGTGTATGAAATAATGTAGTGCTTACATTTGAATCTATGGTTTGATTTTTCAGGTCATGGCTGGTAATGATCAAGGAGGTCACCTCTATGATAACAAGGTATAATATATTTAAATTTTTGGGTGCATGGGTAAAATGGTCAAAATGGGGTTTTGTAATTTTTCTTTTTTTGTGGGTGATAATTAGTGCTAAATTATGTTTAATTTTGTTTTCTTCAGAGTCAATATGGACCTGGAAGTCTCAAGAGCTACCGTAAGTAAAGTTTCTTATGAGATTAATTTTTCCTTTCCTTTTTCTTCACATTGTCTTTTTTTGGTATAATAAAGTAATATAGAAATTATAGATTGATTTCTCCAACTTGGAACTTGAAAAAAATGGTATCAACTATCAACATCTGAATGGAAGAAGAAAGAAACAATTGTCCCAAAAAGAAAAGTAAATCATGTGGGTTATGTTTACACTTGATAGTGTAGTTGAAAATTATTTAAGCAAGAGTTTAGTTATTTTTACCACTTGCATATAAAACAAATTATTTTTACCACTTTTTTTTAAATAAAAATTATTTTACCACTTGGAATAGACTTTATTTGGTTTATTTAAAACTAACACACTGAGTAATAATCATTTGGGCTAGATCTAATGGTATAAAGATGGCTGACAACTATTTTTTAAGAAAAAAAAATATAACTACTCTCAAAAAGATATTTTATGAACAAAACAACACTTTTTGTTGAATTTTTTTAATGTTTTTTTTATAATGAACAAAATATTCTTCTTGGTCCATTACATTGACCATAGTCAAAATTGTTTCAGTAAAACCTGTTTCTGTTGGACTGTCTTGAATGTGATGATGTGTTAAAGAAAGAAAAAAAAACCACTGTTGTTTTATTCTTTTTTTACTTTCAACAAATAATAATTTGTTTGTCTCTTGGCAATGTGAAATGACCAGAATGCCCATCCCAATGCTCAAGGAGATGTGGACAGACACAATACCACAAGCCTTGCATGTTTTTCTGTCAGAAGTGTTGTAGGAAGTGCTTGTGTGTACCACCAGGCTATTATGGTAACAAAGCAGTGTGCCCTTGCTACAACAACTGGAAGACCCAACAAGGAGGACCCAAGTGCCCTTAAAATAATTTCATCAATCAACTACCTATATCACTATCACTATATTTAATAATTTCCCCCTTTGTTGTGTCCTTTAATTTATTGTATGCTAACTAGATGGTAACCCCTTTTGGGTCTATGAAAAATGTGTTGATGTACTTTGGGATACCCTTTTGAGATTATGGGTTCCATGTGCTAGTATTAAATATCATATCACTCCTTTTAGGCTTGTTTGCCTTTATTGAGAGTGGCCTATTAATGCAAGTGTTACCATCTATATATATGTAATCTTGATTTGGAAGATCATTATTATTACATGTTTTTAATCAGGAATGAAATGCGTAATTGGAAATGATGTATTGAATTTGTGTTGAACTATTTATATAAAGAAATGTTAAAGTTGCATACCCTACCACTTTAACACCCTACCACATTCACAAGAAATATCTTTTTTCTGGTCCTTTTTCTAGTACTTCACTAGGTAAAATTTCGGACACTTTACCATATATTGAAATTTTAAAAATTAAGAAAAAAAAATATATAAATTAATATGATAAAGAAACATATGAAATTGTTAAATACATAAATTATGTAAATGATATTTTAAAATTGATAGGTATAAGAATCTACGAACCTTGTCTTTAAAATAATTTTAACTTATGTGATTGATTAATAATTAATAGTGATATGAAATTAAATAGATAAAGAGATGTGTATTAAATAACAATCAATAATAATGTAAAAACCAATAAATGAAAAAGAATCCAATGACCCAAGAATTGAAACTCAAATTCAATTTATAGACGTTAGACCGAAAGACATTGATTATCCGATAAACTCTCAATTTAATGTTCTATGAACTTGATTTAGTTGGTAGAAATATTACAAACTCTACTTCTCTATATTTAAACTATGCGAGTTCAAACTATTAGTCTACTTGACCAATAAAAAAAATCACAATTTTAATAAGAGCAATATATAACACTCTATTTTGGATGCTTAAAAAAAGTCACAATTTTTTTTACAAGTTAATAAAATTAAAGGTGCTTTCATACCATTGAAATTTTCGACTCCACGACCACAACGAAGGTGCTTGTTTATTACTCCTACCCTTGTGGATGATACAAAGACATTGGGTTTTCTTTGGCTTAAAAATAAATAAATAAAGACATTGGAAAAAAGGGCCCATATTATTTTTTGGGTTTTTCTATCATGTGTAAATTTGCACATATTAAGAAGTTTAAAATTGTAACTTTGCATTGGAATTTATACATTTTGTATTAAGAAGTTTAAAATTGTAACTTAGCATTTCCCTTAAAGGGTCATGCAGTCTGTGAAGTAAAAATCCCCAGAATCTGAAAATCGATAACAAATCAACTTTGAATCTTGCAAAAAATCCTATTGCACATGGTAAAAGAAATCATATAAAGACTAGAATCAACTTCATCAGAGAGAAAGTGATGAAAGGCATGCTCAAAGTCATCCATTGTCTCACATAATTTGAACTGGCTGCTGATTTTAGAAAGACATTGAAGATAGGCAGATTTGTTAACTTGAGGGACAAATTATGCCTCATAAGCTTGTATGATTATGGATTGAAGGGTGTTTATTAGAATATTAATCCATAATCATAGGGTAGTTAGTTACATAATCGTTTTTCGGACTTTGGTGGACTTGCATCACAAATCAAGTGTATATAACTAGTTGTAATGCTCCTTTTCATCAATCAATGAATAACTAGATTATAACAAACTCTTTGTTATCTCTAACCTCTTCATCCTTTTTACATTATATCTTTTATCTCATATGTTCATTCATTCATTCATACTCTTATTTGCAATAAAATAAATCTAATGTTGCACTAATAAAACTTACACAGGTGATTCTAATCGAAAGCGTAATCAAAATCATAAAAAGATTGAAATAATGTTTTACTTAAGTTGAGTTTAACCATGTGGGGAAGAATGGAAATAAGGTGGCCTATTTGATAGCCCAATAGATTTTAGAAAACCCAAATGTTGTTTCGATAATGGATATGTCTTGTATAATTGTACGAATTCTGCTCTTCTCCTAGCACTTTTTGCTCGCGCCCAGCAGCCTTGTCGAAAATATCCCTGCATTAGTTAACTTAGGCTACTTTTTTGTAATTTATTTGATATTTTCAAATTATTTTATTTATGTTATTCTAATTTATTTATTTACTTTATTCTATTTTAAATTCTTTGATTTATTTACTACATTTAATTTATTTACTATATTCAAATTATTTTATTTACGTTATTCTAATTTATTTCACTTTATTCTAATTTATTTATTTTATAATTTATTTGTTCACTTTATTCTAATTTATTTATTTATAAATTATTTGTTCACTTTATTCTAAATAATTTACTTTATTAAAATTTATTTATTTACGTTATTCTAAATTATTTATTTACTTTATTCTAATTTATTTATGCACTTAAAATAAATATTGATTCGAATTTATTCATTAAATAAATACAAATATTAATAAAAAGAAATGAACTAAATTAATATTTATTCGGATTTATTCATTAAATACAGAATTAGAAAATAAAAACAAATATAAATAAAAGGAAATGAACTAAATTAATATTTATTCTCGGTAAAAAAAAAACTAAATTAATATTTATTCGGATTTATTCATTAAATACAAAATTAGAAAATAAAAGCAAATATAAATAAAAAGAAATGAACAAAATCAATACATATAACAACACCTCATTTTATTAATAGAATTCATACAATAATTGATACATTTATTCGAATTCACTAAATAGTCTACTTATTTTCTTTTTACCCTCTTGGGGTAAAAAGTGACCAGCCTTCTTGGAGCAAAATAGTGAGCAGCCTTCTTGGGGAAAATACATCATCAACCCTTGGGCTAAATTCAAATCTGGTTCTTTTTATACCCCAAGAAGATTCTTTTTACCCAAGGTAACGAGTTTTTGAGGGTAAAAATAAGCAAATTTAAAATTACCCAAAGGATTGATCACTTCCCCAAGTCGGCTACTCACTATTTTGCCCCGAAGAAGTCTGATCACTTTTGCCCCCAAAAGACACTTGAATGAAAAAAAGAAAGAAGAGAAATAGAGGGAGAGAGTGAGGACGGAGAAAAAGTGATATGGTGTGAGGAAATAGGGAAGTATGGAGGAATATTTATAGGTGGGAATGGTAGTATAGGTTATAACAAACATAAATGTGGTCAAAAAACGTGTAAAATTTGGTAAAAATCGTGTGGATTGAATGTTGAATAACCGACCAAAGTCCAAAAAACGTTTGCTCTTCAGTTCTGACCATCGGCCAACGTGCGTGAGTTAACTCGCGCACTTGCCAGTGGTGCGTGACTTAAGTCACTCAGAACATATAAGGTGTGTTAGTTAAGTCACGCAGCGTAACTTAACTAACGCATAAGCATTTTCGACAAATCAGCTGGGTGGGAGCGAAATGTGCACCGTCAGCGTAACAGTGCACCCTCCAACAACGGTAGATACAACAACCGTAATGGTCATGGTAAAGGCCAATGTAGTGATCGCAAAGGTCGATCAAAACATCAACGGTGGTCGCCCTTTTCCTCATATCAACATTAGTGGACCTTTCCACCATTGGGATGCGTTGTGGCAACCTTGCGCCAGACCACCATGTTAGTACAAATCATAAGCTAATTGGTAAAATCAGTCTACAACTCTTCGCCAGCTAGGACTTCCTGGTCCCAAGACTTAACAGACTCGTATGGCAGTCGCGGTAACAAGCAACATTCATCCATCATATGCACCAACCAACATTCAAGTTGCGCTACATACCATACACATGTCTCCTCTTGATGATCAGTGGTTGATATACATCAGTGCCACTTCTCACATGACTATAAATGGGAGTAATCACAAGTCTTATTTAAAAATGAGCAACAATATTAATTTCGGTTGTGGTCATAGTATTCCAGTTATTGTTTGCGGAAATGCATTAGTACCTTATCATCATCATTCCTTAACCCCAAACATTGTCTCACATGCATCAAAGTTAATTAAAAACGTTGTTTGTGTAATAAAATTTACAATTGATAGAGATATTTATATTGTATTTGATCCTTTTGGATTTTTTATAAATGATTTTGTGATAGCTCAAGTTACCTTTATCCAATTACCACAAAATGAACCACTACCAAATTTTTATCATCCATATTCTCTGACGCTTTCTCCAAAGAATTATGGAACAACCGCTTCGGACATCTTGACACTCATGTTTTAAGCTCTCCTCATCGAAACAATTTCATTTTATGTAACAAGTTTCAGAAGGATTTCTTTTGTCATTCTTGTCCTCTTGAAAAACAAATAAAATTACCATTTTATGAATGTTTTTCATATACTTTGTTTCCTTTTGATATTGTACATATTGATGTTTGGAAGTCACCTATTCTAAGTTTAGGTTGACATCGTTATTATATTTTATTTCTCAATATATTCACTATGTTTTCTTATTGATTTTTCCAATTGGAAATAAATCTTAAGTGCATTCCATTTTTCCTCAATTTCTTGCTCACGTTAAAACACAATTTAAAAGAGAAATTAAATGTTTTAAATATGGTGATGAAATAAAATATGACAATTCACATTTCATAAGTTTTGGGAACTAAATGGAATAACATTTAGTTTTTCTAGTCCCCACAGCTCTCCTCAAAAGAGAAAAGCCCTAAGAAAAATATGCACCATCAAATCATCCACACCCTTCTAACTCATGCCTCTCTATCACATCACTTTTGACATCATGCACTACAAATGGCCACTTACCACCTAAACATCCGCCCCAACAAAAAGCTTGCCCTCCAAACTCCCACAACACTCTACCAAAAAGATCCATCACACTTTAAACTTAAAGTCTTTGTTTGCCTTTGTTACCCTCTCATTCCATACACTTCTTGAAATCACTTAAGCTTGGTCAACACCATATGTATTTTGGGTTATCCTTCATATTATTGAGGTTATAAATGTTATGAGTTGTGGAGTCATAAAATAATCATTTTTAGACATGACAATTTTGATGAAAATACATTTCAGTTTTCTACCTTTAGTGTTCCTCGAACATCTAATTATTATTTTTTGGATACAATCGACTCACTCTTTCTTAACT
>Ga0228710_1001264_pt1 | contig 37336 bp, 19 predicted proteins | sample MedpolnodulmetaG_FD_177995 | JGI IMG/M metagenome (GOLD analysis project Ga0228710, IMG submission 177995) | Root nodule microbial communities from Medicago polymorpha collected in Santa Monica, California, United States - pink nodules | ecosystem: Host-associated > Plants > Roots > Nodule...
TTTTGGTGGGTTCTTTTTTTTTTTTTTTTTACACAAAGTGGGATCTTTTTTAAAATCAATACAATAATATATTTTATGTCAATACATGGTGGCATGCAATAGAGCCCTCTCAAAAATGTCTCCGTTGGTAAGAATAATGCATAATATATGTAAGGTCTGTGATTCGAAACCCAGACACCACACAAAAAAGAGCCCTCTCAAAAAACTAATTTATTCTTACTCAATGATTATATTCTTGTATTTTCTTATGTTAGAGTGCATGTATTTTGTTATGTATCAGAAAGTAACTTTCTCCTAGATCATACCTAATAATATAAAGTGGAATTGAAGGACACTACTCCAGAGAAGAAAAACAAAGCAATTTCAAAGTTCTCAGATGCCTTAATTGTTTCTATATGAATTTATTTCATTGAGGGCACTTGATATAATTTCTTCATGATAAAAAGGACACTTGATAAGATATTACTGTTTTATAGCCTTATAAAATATGTTCTTAAGTTTTTTTTTTTAGGTAAATGTTGTAATATTTACTAAGACAATATATTGCATGATACATAAATTTTGGTACGATACCATGTGCGACCGAATCATTGCATGGGTATTTAATAATATATGATTGAGCATGTTAATATTAATAATGACATTTCGGCCAATACGTTCAACATTGCTTTCTACAATGTTACTGATGAAGTACCTTAAGGTAGGTTACCTCAGTCTGTTAGGCCCATGTTGGAGAATATATTCACATGGAGTAGAGCAAATGCAACAGGACACGATCAGACCGTTTAGGCTCTTGAGATTTCTGTGACCGCTGCTCTGCTTTTACATACATTAGAGCACATTGACGTGCGTGAGTCCCACAAATTAAATTTATCGGCTTTGTTATGGTGTAGAGATGCCCATCTCAATGGCACACAACCACATTTGCATAGAACAAATACAAATGTGGTTGTTTGCCATTGTTCTGAAACTGATGCCTATGAGCAGCCTGCACAGTGTCTTCTAGCTAATAGTCACAATAATAAGCAGAAGGAAAGCTTGGTAGAACAACACAGTAACACGATACAATCCGGAAAGCATGCGTTAGTATTAATATACAATGTTTAATTAATAATACAATAACAATAAGTGTTATTAATATATTATGTATAAAAACAATGAATTTGCCATTAAATTAATGTTTATATAATAAAAGTAAGGCTAAAGTGCACTTTTCACCTCTTAAGTTTCAAAAAGTTGCGATTTTGGCCCATTATTTTAAATAATTACAGTTTTGGCCCCTTTTGTCCCAAAATTGCTGAGAAGACGACACGTGTCCCAAAAAAGGGGCCATAATCGCAACTTTTTGAGAATATAAGGGGTCAAAAGAACTTATTTCCCTTATGTTAGGGATCAAAAGAGCATATTTCCCTAAACATAAGGGGTCACTTTTGTCATTCTTTTTCATAGGGGGTCAAAATCGCAACTTTTTAAAACTTAAGGAGTAAAAGTGCACTTTAACCTAAAAGTAAATAGTCGACAATCTAGCCCGTGCTTGGCACGGGTGTCCAAACTAGTTAGTGACACACTTTGGATTGAATGCATATCAGTACAACATTTAATGCTGTACTGATATATCAGTAGAGCGTGAGTTAACTCACACAATTTTTTACACATGCGCATCTTAAGTGACGTAGCGTTACTTAACTAACACATAGTTTTACACTTGCATGCGTTAGTTAACTAACGCAGGGGAATTTTAGACATGACTGCAGGGCACGAGTGTTTTGTGCAGGAGGAAGAGCAAAATTCAATATTTAATTATCATCACTTGGAGTGAAGGAAAAACCTAAATTTTATCATATAAATACAACTCTATATTTCTTCAACAAGTGAATCTATGGAGGCGGCTTTGATCCATTACATTTTTTTAATCAGGGAAAGCACAGTTGAGAGAGTACGAGTTCCCTTTCTCCTCTTCGTATTTCTCCAATGTATTTCTCTTATTAAAGAAATTTATTGGATCATCGAATATATGTTGCCACAACTAGTATGTTCTTTCAAATTTTAATTTGTTGGTGTATTTTTTGTCGTAATTTTTGTAGATTTGACTATTTTCTTATGAATACATGATGACTTTTGTTTTATATAAATTGATGTATGCTTAAGGTAAATTTTTTGCATATAAATATAAGAGATTAGGAGACAAGAATGCTTCATCTACCGTGTTGCATGAATTTTTGGTATTGATTGTATGATTATGTTATGTTTCAGTCCCTTATTGGTATAACTTCTATTCTTATTCTCATTTTGTGAGTTGAAAAAGTCCATTGCATAGTGATATATGATTTATTTTTTATTTGAAGCATCTATGACTTTGAAGCTAGCCAGTGGTGTAAGAATTCAAGGTAACAAAAAGTTAGATTTCTTGATAAATAAAATGTTGTGCACATAGGATAAATTGATGCAAGAACACTTTGAGATTGTATAAAATGGATGAGAGTCACTCCTGTTTGATGCAAATGCTTAGGTTCTTCTTTTCCTTCATGTGCGTGCTTAAGTGTAAATAGTTATTCTGTTTCATAAACGTGCGAGTGTTTAAGTTTAAATAGTCATTTTGGTTCTTAAATGTGTGAGACAATGTTATTATAGTCCAAATTGATTAGCAATTCGATAGACCAAACTGATTAATAAAAACCATATTCAAGGATCATCTTAACTGATGAAAAATACATTTAATGATCAAATTGACTAATGAGATGCACATTTGAGAACATTTTTATATTTGTAGTTCGTTCAACGACTATAGCAATAACATCAGACACATTTAATGACCAAAATGATTGCTAACTCGTGTGTTTAAATTGCGGTTGTAGTTATCATTGCAACCTTTATATAACAGTCATGTTTGCAGCTCAATTTAGAACTATGTTCCCCACATCATGTTGTAAGTCAGTAGATGAGTTAGCAGCATTTGATTATTACATGCCTCTTTCAAATAGAAGTGTAAAAAAGAAAATTAACCTTGTGAATTTTACTTGAATCAAGCTGTGAATAAATTATCATTAATTTGGTTGAAGGAGATTGGGTTGATTTCAATTATGTACGCCAGGCGTGCAAATCTATACATTGTTTTCAGGTAATTTTAAAACTGAAGCTCCAAGACGTGCAAGAACCGAGCGAAATTACAACCAGTTTACAAGGTACAACTAAGCTCCAATTGAAACAAATAAAATGCCCACTATTATCACCAAAAGAAAACATGTAACGCCTGGCCGTATATCTACCAATTCCTAACAAAACAGATGCTGTTGTTCCGCTACAACCCCATGAAATTGCAAGATTACAGGCTCAAATATTGTCAGCTACATACTCAAGTTATATCAAATTGCCACACACAAAATTCAGCATAAACCTTAAAATACACCTGCCACTCACAGAAGACACACCATATCAAATTCTACTCTTAAGTGAGCCTCTATTTGACCAACTACCTCGCACCACAAAACGAACCTACCTCCCCTTCCTTCCTCCTCGCCACTTTACACTACTCCCACAACTCCTAAACATACCTCTCTTGTATATAAGTTGTCTTTCGATGGAATTTTGTTTTGAAACACTTGCCAAGCAAACACTGCCACTTTTATAGGAATTCATTTATGCCACAGATTTTTACAGGGAAGTTGCACCCCCACATTGCTGTCTTCCTTTAAGACATTATATGCAGATTTAACGGAATAGCAATGGGACGGGTCCACTCCTCACACCACACAATCATTGCTTTCTTCTGAAAAAATGACCGCTCACTAACAAACTAACTTGCTGCGCAAGTAACAACTCACTAACAAACTAATTGCATAAGCCATAGTTTATCCTATGTCAATACCATATTTAACATACAATGTTGTTGCAGAGACCTTTAAAACCCTTATATTGCAGTCGCACTTGCAGTTTTCAGTTTCAGACCGCAATTTAGAACTATGTTCTCCACACCCTTTTGACTAAAATAAATTAAGCTGTGAATAAATACAGGTTTAGCACATAATAAATACTCGTAATAGTATGTAAACTAGATGTTACCGAAGGGGACCAGAAGCACACGGTGAAGATTTGTTTGAATTCAATTGTGTATATATTGTGCTTAAGCCAATAGATGGGACCTTAACTGTTCTGATGTTGCTATACTCTAATTCAGATATACTTCCTCTGGATGAGAATCAGGTCATAACAACGTAATCCAACAAAAACATAACAACATTAATATTAGCAAATCCCACAAATTTAGAGACGCGAGTAATTAAAGCAATTTAATAAAGAAGCAGACAGAATTGGTACTTAACGTTTATATTAAATGATGAAATGAAAAACAACAGGATGTGATCATATTGATACAAATTGCTTAAACTTCCAAAAATTCTTGAGCAATACATGAAACCCTACATTGATATAAACTTGAAAATTTCTTAAAAACTTCCATGATTCCCTCTCCACAAATTTGAATGCACGATTCGATCATAACATTGGCAGAAGACAATAACTTTTCTAAACTTGAAACTCACAACATAATACAACAAAAACATAACAGCATTAAGAAATCCACAAAATTTTGACTGAAGATTAAAGCAATTTAATAAAGAAGTATGTAGAATTGGTACTTAAACTTTTTATATTAAACGATGAAACAAACATCAACAAGATGTGAGCCCTAATTTTTGACAGACAATGAAATGTCACATATTGATACAAAATTCTTAAACTTCAAGAAATTCTTGAGCAATACATGAAACCCTAGATTGATATAAACTTGAAAATTTCTTAAAGACTTCCATGTGTCCATCTCCACAAATTTGAATGCACGATTGCATCATAACATAGGCACAAGACCACAGGTTTTCCTCGGAGTACCCTGTACACACCTTCAAATCATTGCTCCAAAAGGGATACCTTTCAACAACAAACCTTGCACAATACACGGAACAAGCGGCAATCAATGAAGGCTTGTAGTCGCACACAATGGAATGATTTGTCAAGCTGAGTTCCGAAAAGAAAAACACCATGTTCTCCATGATCTTGTCTTCATCAGATAAAACACATGCCCTTATGTTTTTAACAAGAAAAACATAAGGTGTTGGAACCGTTAAAATCCAACCAAGTTCTTGTAGGATAAGCTTCTCCATTTGACATATTTCTTCTGGCATATAAATATAATCAGCCATGTACTCGACGTCATAAACACCAACTGCTTTTCTTTGTTCATATTTGGAAGCCAACAACAACGAAGAGAGACCGATAAGTTTAAGTTTCTCCATCGTCTTGACTTCAAAATTGATTTTGGAAAGTACTCGGTCAAGGATGTTGACACAGAGATAAAAGGTTTCCGGCATCAGTTTTTGTTGGTAATGTGTTTGTATCAACCAATCTACGACATTCTTTCTCATTTGAGAATCTACCTTGAACCCGTTTGAATTTCCCTGGATTTGAGACTCTTCAAGGTGATAAAATCTGTATAGATCATCATCATAATCACTAAACTTCTTTTTTTCATTGGAGATGAGCTTTTCTGAATCATATAAACTTGAAACTTTGGAGTGAAAACAAAGCATGTTGTTGAAACAAGAGAGTTGCAGTAGGAAGCAAAAACAATAGAGAAAAGGGACAGTGGTAGTAGGGAGAAATAACGAGAATGGCGGAAGAGAAGAAAGAATGTGTATTAGGGTTGTGTATCGTAGGGTTTTGATTTCTTTCTGAAAGAATGTTATTGTAAGCTATTTATACTATTTGACCTAATTCAAGTGAAACCGATATATCTCAAAATATAATTTCATTAAGTCGGTCGTATGAAATTTCTTAGAAAGATCTCTATATTTTATTTTTTGACGGTTTGGTAGGATTTATCTCATTGAGTAGTCTTTTTGGTCTAACTAGTTTTTTTGAATTAAAAGAGCAGTGCGAGGTAATTATATATATGTGTGTGATTTTTTTCCTTTTTAAATATAATTCTACATTTTAATTCTAATTATTTTCTTTTTGAAGGGAATTCTAAATTTCTAATTACTAATTTGTTTACAAGTTTTATCTGTTAAACTTTATTTTAAATTATATTATATTAAACTTGACATGACTTTTTTCAAATTTAATAGATAATTGGCGATGGACATTGACTCATTGAGGTTGTGGGTTTAATTGTCGATGTCGATGGGACGACATCTTTGATGGGGGATTTGTAAGTACCTCTGTAAACGCTCTTTGAGCTTGAGGTTTGTCCCGACCTTAGTGATTGTCTCATCTAAACGAAAAGGTAGTATATATATACAAGAGGGGGGTTAGCCAAAATCCTCAAGAAGCAAGAAAAAATAAGAAAAATCAAAGAAGAAAAATGGCCATAAGAGGAAAAAAGTTGCTCAACTACCCTTATGAGTGTTGTAGGAATTAAATTTGTTGAGTTGTTTCGTCTACTTCTTTTTTCAGAGAAGGCGTAGAATATAACTTCTACTGTGATCATGTTAATTTGCAAAGCCCTCCCATGCATAAGAAGTTCATTCATGGATCTGGCGTCAAAAGAATACATTTTTATTCTTTCGAATTGAATTGTCACGCTCTCTAACCTAAACTACTCATCCCTCCCACAGCCGTCGTTCTCCACCACTCCAAACCCCTTTGTTGATGACACTTTTTTCTCCTTCAAAATGTAACTTTTGTTGCGGTGGTACGACGAGAGCAATAGTTCTCCGTGCTACCTATTTCCAGATCCTGACAAGCTACACAGAGGGCATCGTAGTCGATGGCTTTGGAGTCGTGTTCTATGGTGGCGAATCTGGATATCTTACCCTTTCTGGGTCGTGCATCGTTTTGTTGCTCCTTCAACGCAGTCAGAACAACAACTTTATTCCAAGGAGGTATGGTGCCTCCCCTTTTCGGTTGTGGTTCGCCGGTCAGCTAACGTTTCCTCTCCCGACGATGGTTCACTTGGTCACCGCGAGTTTTTAATTCTCTGTGGGGTCTTGCCGCACCGAATCTTGAGTTGGTTAGGGAAAGCTTTTGTTGAAGCTGCTAGGTTGGTTTCTATGCCGCCGTGGACATGTCGTGGTGTTGATGCACTGCTTGTTGATTTCTGATTCTTCCAGGTCTGTTGAGATATGCAGTTTTCCAACAATAGTGTTTTGGGTGGTAGTCTTTGGTCTGGAATCTGGTTCGGTCCGTTGTGATTGAATTTGGACTGTTGGGCTAGAAATGACTATTAATTTGTTGTTTATTGCAGTAAATGGTTGGTGCACGTGGAATCATCAATTACCGTGTTGGTAGTCGAATCCACTCTCTACTCCTTAATGCTTCCTGCCGTGCAGGGAGTTGGTGGATCTTGAATAGTTTCTGTGTTGGCAGACGTTTCATTTGCCAGCTTAAGATTTGTCATTCACTCTGTTTGATTTGGACTGTGAGGCTCGAAAGGGCTGTTTAGCTTGCTGCTATTGTTCCAGGGAGTTGAGTGTACATGAACCGCCTCCGTGTTGACAAAAGGTTTAATCACCGCATCGAAGACCTTTAATTAATTTTAGATTAATTCGAGGTTGATACACTAGTGCGTTGTTTTAATTTTTGTATCACCCATTTGGGATCGACTCACACACTTGTGTGATTTAACTTGGTTAGGTTTATGTCCCCCAATTTTTATGTATTTTTTTTCCTTTTTTTAATAATATTTATGAGCATTTGGCAAAAATTAAAGTATGATACCAATTTAGTTCGAAGCCTTTCTCTTTGATGTCATCGGTGGTTCAAGATTAATACACAAAAATATTGGTGTCAAATCTCTAATCCTCATTCTACTTCAAATCTCTCTTTGACGTCGGTTTCTTTGAGGCTGATGGCGTGACTAATACTGCATGTTGTTTCATGACAATATGTAAAACTCTTTACGATAGGCGATACAATTTGCATTACTAGAGGTTTTGATCATAATTTGAAAAAATAATTATGTTAAGGGACGGCATGTTCAATTAAGCCTGCTATAAAAAATTGTTGCACATTAATACATAACAAACACTAAATTTTATTTTGATTTCAAACATAATTCTAATAACAACAAATTAATTAAACACATATAATTAAATGTAAACCGAACATATTACAGTGATACTCATGAAGAAAATAAACACCAATTTTTTCACAAGCATGCTCTATCACCAAATATTTTAATGTTTATTTTTTTTTGAAGGATAATATTTTAATGTTTATTAAAATTAACAAACTTAAATAGTTTCTAAATCATGCATTTATAAATCTAACATCACTTCTTAATTCTAACATGAACAAATAATAACTTTTAAATACTATGAATTTACTCAATATTGATATGATATTGATTTGCTTTCCATGGTTTTCTGAAATATCAATTTTTATTCATTTGTATGATACAAAAGCACAAAACCAAGCAATCAAATACGTTTTACGAAAATTGTACCAAAAAAAAAAAACGTTTTAGGAATTGCCATGCATCAAAAATAAGTTCAATGCAATTATCATTAACAACATGAATCATAATGTCATGAAATGAACATACACTAATATTTTCATAAATTTATAACGTAATATGAATATGGATAGATGATAGTGTTTATCTGTTAAATATATTTCTAATGATTGAAGATTGAATTCATAACATATCCCAGCGATTATGGTACACCTACCTAAACTTAATTTTATTCTTCATCTATTTTTTAATTGTTTTCAATACACCACACAATTCAACAAAATCCCAATAAATTTAATATGATAAAAATCAACATACACAAAAACATTTTCATGGGTGAACTACAAATAAAAATTATACTATATTTAATTGCAGCATTTTTAATTGTTTTTAATGATGCAGTCATTATTTAACTACAAATAAATCTTAAATCGAACTTAAAGATTATTAGAACATGTGTTGGGGTGTGTTGTAATAACTTGGCCAAGAAAATGATGATGAAGAACATGATGAAGTGTTCACTAAATTCCAAAGCGTGTGTGGGACACACTAACCTTTAGGTTCAATTCGCCCCCTTCAGAATACGATGAAATTCTTGACGTGACTTGCACATTCACATCAAGCGTAAAAATAAAGTTTACTTGATCAATGATAGTTTACTTTATAGAATAAAGTTTTGTCAATTACTCTCATGCACTAGAAAAAAGAAAAAAATGATTTAGTGTAGTTTTCGACAGAATTTTGACTCACAAGAATGTGATTTTCTATCCATGTTTATCACTACTTTTCTGCCTCCAAAGTATCTTTATTTATAGAGAAACTTATGTCCTTTCGTGAAGAGAAACAACTCTTTGAAAGAGCTTGTTCATGAATGATTACATTGCTTCAATTGTCAAGTATTACACATTTTCTCTAAAAGGTCTCTCTATTTAACCATTGCAACTTTCCAAACATATTTTGGAAATTTCTCTCACAATTTTTTTTGAGAGATAATAATAAATAGATAATAAGTAGTAATAGTTAGATAGATAAATATGGAAAGAATATTTGAAAACAAATCTAGGCCAATATCCGAAAAAAATATAAACGGAGTACAATTCCCAAGTACACAAACCCTAAAACCCAGCGTTTCAATAGCTATTCTGCTGTACAAATAGAAAACCCTAATCTAATAAGCACAACTAGATTAACGAAGATAAGAGATAAGAGAAAAGAAAGTTAGAAACCATTCCAATCAGAGCAAAGACGATCACTGCCAAGTTGACCGGAAAGGCTTCTAACCGCGTCATTTGCTCATTGAAACAAGGTAACATCAAAACCTAGACGTAAGAATTGATTTGAACCTTCTCTTACATGCCAATATAACGACCTATAATTCACCTTTTCTTCTTCATCACTATTGCGTGTGCATTCAATTTTCTCATGTTGTGCTTGTGCTAATTTGCAGGAATAATGACAACTTTAGTGGAACCCGCGATCAAAAAAAGGCCAAGGAGAAAGCATTGTTATACAATGTGGGAAACATTGTTTGATATTCATACGAAGTATCGTCCAATCAAGCCTATTGGCCGAGGAACATATGGCGTGGTGTGCTCATCCATCAATATGGATACCAATGAGAAAGTGGCAATCAAGAAGATTAGCAATGTATTTGATGATTGTGGTGATGCACTCAGAACTTTAAGGGAGATGAAGTTGCTTAGACATGTTCGGCATGAGAATGTGATTGCGCTAAAAGATGTTATGATACCAGACCAAAGAACAAGTTTTAAGGATATCTACTTGGTCTATGAACTCATGGATAAAGATCTTCATCGTCTTATCAAGTCCTCTAAGCCACTTTCCAATAATCATTGCAAACTTTACTTAGTTTAGGTACTGATCAGTCTGTTATGATATTTTCAATTATTACTCTTAGCTCTTAGTTCTTATTCATATGAAGGGGGCTTGATTGGAGTTTGAAGTACAATGCAGTAATGCACTCTTACAGTGTTTTATTGACATTGCCTTGTTTCAAAGTAAATTCATCATTTTTTATCTTTAACATTAAGTGGATTGGGAAATTATTCATACACTGTGCCCTCTTTCATGCTATCTTATACTATAGCATTAGGTCAGGTGGGTTTCAAGGAATTGGGAATTTTGAGTTTTGGCTTTAGATTCTGTAATTTGAGTGCATGACGTGCTGAGTCGGAAGAAATTAGTGTTGAATTGGTGTATACTATCAATCTCATAGATTAGTGAATTATAGCAAATATCTTTGGCATCCTACTAACATAGTTAGACTCCTTGTAGAATGTATGAACTAGAGAATAAAAACCATTGGCCCAAATTGGGAAATTAATGTGATTTAACATTGATTATTGATTAAAATAATAAAGTTCTTGTGAAAAGATTCAAAAGAACCTATTATGAACTACAATTTTCCTGTCTACATTTTTTTATGATTGACTATGTTGTTGATCAACATTTAATAGAAACAGTAATCTATTACTCCCTCCATTTCTTTTTAAGTGTCTTTTTAGAAAATTAACACTAAAATAACGATGTGTATTTTTGCACATTTTCTTTCTATTATACCCTCATTTTACCCACATTTTATATTTCTCTCGTAACAAACAATTGTAGTTATTATCTTTTTCTCCAACAAATTTCTTTTTTTTTGCGCTCTCTCATAACAAACAATTGTCAATTTTTTAAATATTGTGCACATCTTTTTAATTATTTTCAGTCAATATAAAAATTATTCCAACTTCACATTAATCAAAAGTTAATAAAAAATGAACTTTCTTCCAACTCCTTTAATCAAAGTTAAGGCTTCAACTATGACTTCAGTCAATGCTAGAGTCACACTTGAAATTTTTAACAATTGCTACTCATCTCATTTATAGAATTTTAACTCTTCTTGGAACCATTGTTTGGAACAAAATTTTGTTTAAATTTAAAGATAACAAGAAACAAACTTTGTTTTAAAAAAAATAAACAAATAGACTTCGTTTAAAAAAAACAAACTTTAGTTTTCGAAATAGATAGCATTAACTAGTTTTAATGAAAAATATAAAAGTAATTGACAAAGGATATAATTGACAAATCGTACTCTTAAAGTACTAAAAAGACAGTTAAATAGGAACGACAAAATCACCCTAAAAAGACACTTAAAAAGGGACGGAGGGAGTAATACAAAACAATTAACCTATTTTTTATGAATTTTAAATAGGAAAAAACTTAGGTACGATTCCTTAAGTGTTTTTCGTATAGTTCTTAACTAAATTCACAGTGATTTTCTCAAATCCATAATTTTCTCATGGTTTGGTATATCCGTTTAAATATTTGCTTATTTTAGTTTGTTACTAATCAAGAACTCTTATTTCAGTTACTTCAAGGTCTTAATTATCTTCATTCTGCAAATATTCTTCATCGGGATCTGAAGCCTGAGAATCTGCTCATCAACGCAAATTGTGATTTGAAGATATGTGATTTTGGGCTTGCTCGGGAAAATCAAGTTGATGGTGAGAATATGACTGAGTATGTTGCCACGCGCTGGTATCGAGCTCCAGAGCTTCTATTAGGATGTGGCAATTACGGAACCTTCATCGATGTGTGGTCCGTAGGGTGCATTTTTGCTGAGATGCTTGGCAGAAAGCCAATCTTCCCTGGGAAAAATTCCATGCACCAGATGAAACTAATTATAAGTGTTGTTGGAAGCCAAGAGTCTGATCTTGAGTTAATAGTTAATCCAAAAACTAAGGCATTCATCAAATCACTTCCTTATACAAAGGGGACACACTTCTCTCAGCTATACCCACAAGCCGATCCATTAGCCATAGATTTATTACAAAAAATGCTTGTGTTTGATCCAACTAAAAGAATTACTGCATCAGAAGCACTCCAACATCCTTATATGGCTGATCTATGTGATGATCAATGGCATAACCGTCCTCCTCAAGTTCCGGTCAATCTTCACATTGATGAAGCTGCTTCTGTCAATGCATAGGTGTTTCTACTTCACATAGTTTATCTCTAGGAGAAACTTGCTACAAAGAAGTGATTTTTTAATAGGTGTGCAAAAATGAATTTAACTGAATTTACTAATCATTACATAGAATTCAATTAAGATATTGTAAAATTTACAATTGATCAATGTTAGCATAACCCTTAGCAAAGTGGGGCTATGGGGTTAGATATGTGTGCAAGTGTTAATGATTCAATGATTAACTACATTGATCGCCATTAATCCCTCTGGACACCAAGTTTTAAAGAGCAATATCTGCAAAAAATTTGCGCATGATCAAAATCTTAAATTATGAAAGCATAAGAGTTCCACTCTACTAAGTCAATCAGCAAAGCTACTGTTCTGATGACTTAACATGCACTAACGAAGCCGAGAAGAGAAAAAATAGAGGGAAACAAAAAAATACTGCTAATGTAAAATTTTAAAATAGTCAGAAAAATAACAACTTGTAGAACAACAAAACCTGACGAAATATCAAAGTTTAACTAATTAAAACTTCAAAACTTTCATAACTAGAAAATTAGAACTTATAAACGCAACTAAACGAAATATCTAAGTTTAACTAGCCCTTTCTCATGCCACCAATTACACGGCATAGGTTGTAGTTTGCTAGGGCAACTGCAAAAACAGCATCAAATCCATCACCAAAGAGCCCAAGGTTGTGGAAGACATTTGGATCTGGTCCAGGAGCACCATCCGATCCACGTGCATACCACATCTGCTTAAATGGATCATTCGCCATCAAAAACTTACTCCACCACCATTAACCATGGCAGGATCTTGTTGCTTATTTTGTGGAGACAAAACAGTGAAAATTGCTTGGGCAAGAACAGGTGCATTCTGAATGATAACATTTGTAATAATATGCTCCAGACCTTGGCCTTGACCACCACCATTAACCATGGCAGGATCTTGTTGCTGGTTTTGCGGATTCCATGGAGGCAAAACAGCGAAAATTGCTTGAGCAAGAACAGGTGCATTCTGAATGATAACATTTGTAATAATATGCTTCAGACCTTGGCCTTGACCACCACCATGAAAAAGTTCCTAAAAAGACAAAAGGAAAGTAAGAATAGAAAGAGAGAAAAAAAAATACAATGGGGATATATCAACTCTAAATCAAGGTTGTCAAAATCGGGACTTTACTTCAAATCGAAAGGGAATAGCAAAATCGAGACTCGTAAAATCGCAATCAAAATCGAAGGATTTTACTCAAGGACTTTTGTAGAATGGATATAAGAAATCTTAAAATCACAATCAAAATCGATGATCAAAATCGATGGATTTTGCTTATTTTGGAATTCTACTATGGATTTGAGTCGTTGAAGGTGAAGGTGAAGAAAGTCGCAAAATCCTGGATTTTATTATTTAAGTCGGGATTTTGACAACAATGCTCTAAATAATTAAATAACATCAATACTTACCAATTGTTGAGTTTGAACTTGAGGTTGAGGTTGTTGAACCTGTGCTTGAGCAGCGGCATCCATCGTGCGCTTCCCAAAAAAATAGAAAAATTTAAAAAATGTATAAAAATGACATTACAAAATATTCGACTTATTTCCTCTTCCTTATTACCTGAAAGCACTCTATCACAACTATTGGGAAAAACCCAAATTCCACGTCGGATAGATAAGACTCTTGGTAAGAGTTTATATAGAGGAGACAATCCTCACCTTACAGTCGGTTTAAGCCGGTTTTGTAAGGATGAGTTAGGTCCCAAATTTCAAAAACAACTACCTATCCAAACTCTAAACAAGAGAGTTTTATCAATCATATACTATATATTGAAAATGCAAATTATTAACATCAATCGAATAATAATAATAATAACAATTATACAAATAATTCCAATTAAATTTTGTCAACATGATCCAATAATAATCACACAAATAGACATAATGATAATATTTGCGAAAATTACATCTAAATACAATACTGTGTTTAATCAAGTCTAATGGAAGCGGAAGCAAATAAACACATGAATATTATACAATGAGCACAAAATAGCAAGAAGCAACATAATGAAACATAATTAATAGTCCATTATGCAATCAGTAGTGGCACGAGTATAGAATCAGCACAAGTAGAAGCACCAACATGACCGGATGCAGAATTGGAGGCTTGGAAAGCAGAAGCAGAACCTCGATTAAAACAATATAGAGCTATGCTAAAAATTCCACCAAGTCCATATTGTAGAAAACCGGCGAATGATGGTGGACTACCACCTTCCATTCCCTTATGGAACCAATGAAGAGTAAACGTCTCCATCAATTGTGATGAGAATACAAGGGGAGGAGTTAACCTCACCCTCATTTCTCGTGTGATTACAAGAGGAACGTAGTCTGCATTGACTCCATCCCAACCCACAAGATCACCAACTCCATCCCTGGCAACCCCATCTCCATCCGACATACTTGAAGAAGAAAGAAAGACCTAATAAAAAAACAAATAATTTTAGATCTGCAAATCAAGAAGAAAATAACAGAAAATAAAGAGCAAAAACAAAATAAAAAAACAAATCTTTTTATCTGCAAATCAAGAAAATAATAAAATAGAAGAGTGAAAAAGAAAGAAAAAAAAAGTCCACCGGAACACAAACCCGTCTGATGAGAGTGAAAGGTAGAGAGCAAGAAGTGGTTAGAATGATTTATTTATACGTGAGAAAAACACTAGGGTTAGGTGATTTGTTTTAAGCTTTTTTTTTCATCGGCCTTTATAACAAAACCAACACCAAACAAATAAACCAAGAGAAACTCTTTCCCTACTCCTTTGCAACCTCCATATTTTCAAGTTTTTGCTAGGGGTGTAACGGTTCGGTTTGGATTGATTTTCAGTAAAAAAAATGTTCGAACCGATGAAACCTTCATCGGTTTAGATTGGTTCGGTTTTCACTGTTTTTCTAAAAGAAACCGAGCCAAACTAATCAGTTTGGTTCGCTTTGGATTGGTTCGGTTGATCGGTTTATTTAAAAATACAATTAAAAAAAAATTATATTCTCACAAAATATTTCATAGAACTTTGTATAATTGTATTTCATATTTTGTTTTTTCAAGTTCTCTATTTTTCAAAAATCTTTTTATAACTAACCTTACTCAATATTTCATACATATGATCCAAGATTTATTCATCCATTATTCTTCAAAAACAACTTCATCAAACTCAAATATTTCAATTTTTCATGATCCATATATGCATCATTAATCAACAAACACAAAAATTTCAAAAAGAACATCCTAAAATTAAAACATAGTCAAAATAACAAATCAATGCAAACTGAAATTAAAACATCTTTAAATTTAAACATCATGAAATTATAGTCGCCGTGAAATTAAATAAAAACATCCAAACTAAATCAAGAGTGTGAGGTAGGATAATATTAGTAAAATAAGGAATGTAGTTATAATCGGATTGGTTCATCGGTTTCACGGATCGCGAAATGAAAAACCATGAACCAAACCAAACTAGATCGGTTTTGATTGGTTCGGTTCCGTTTCAAACCGAACCAAAGAAGGTCGGATATTTTTTCCGTTTGGTTCAGTTTGGACTTTCGGTTTCGTTGGTTTTGTCTGAACCACTTACACCTCTAGTTTTTGCGTCATTTGCATTATTATATTACTAGTGAAAAGACATGTCCGTCATCTCTTTTTATTGCGCTAAAGTTTGAAAATTATTTTTTTTAATAAAATTTTGAGTTTGATTAAAACGAAAAATATAAATGTTGTTGCTTTCAAGTTATAACAAACCAAACTAATCTTGATTATTTATTTCAATGACACCAACAGTATAACAAAAAAAATATAATCTAATTTTTTTTAATAAAACCAACAACCATCTTTATTATAGAAAAAGTTGTTTAAGGGTATACTTGAAATAATGAAAAAGTAAGTATAAATATATCCATCTAGTTTGTTACACTTTTTAAATAATAAAAGAAAAAAAAAAGACATATATATATATATATTTATATCGTGTTTGTTACAAGTGTTATTTGTATTCAAAATTGAGGGCATTTTTGAAAAGAAAAAGTTAGTCCAAAAGAGCTTTAAGAGTATGTTTTCTTTATATATATATATATAGTATAGATTATTATATTATATATTAAAATAAAACACTTATTATTCTGACTGGCTATAAGCCCAATCATACCGAACCACGTGGGCAAAGCCCACAAAACAAGGCATATTATCTAGAGGGAACAAGCCTATTAGGGTGTTGATCACCGCGCTGGAACGCGCGCGCCCCCGTCTCAATTGCACCTTCCACATGGCCTCCAACAGCTCCCTGATAAAGCGCCACATTTCGCATAAGCCGTTAGCGTTGTCTTCTCCTGTATATAAGGGTGAATTAATGTCACCCTCAAGCTACGATTCATTTTCACACCTACTCACACATATTCAACCTCATTTCTAATGCTTAATTGAACGTTGGAGTGCTAACGTGCTTGCAGTCACCATTCGCTCTGTCGTGAAGGGTCCACCGCCACCGTGTTAGAACATCGCACTCGACCCTTGACCACTACCGAATAGATAATATATATATATATATATATATATATATATATATACTCTCCCACTTTCTCTCACTTCTCATTGTGTCAATTTTCAACTACATTTATTCGAATTCTTCAAATTAGAGACGTCTCACACACATGGGCAAAATATTAATATACATTTTCTCAAATCTTGGTGGTTTGATGGTTTTTTTTTCCTTTTTGGTTTACTTACGCATTTTAAATTATATTTTCTGATGTATTAATCTTCATGGTTTGACGTGTCACATTATGGTGGGACAATGTCATGTGACATTCCCGCCACAATGTCACACAAGTGGGATCACTCAGTTTCAGTGTTTTATGGGTTAACCCCTCAATCAAGAAGGTTTAATCTAAACAATGCATATGCCATGTTTTGATTGGCATGCATAAAAGGTTCTTCTGTTGAAGGAAATTATATGCATAATGATTTGTACGGTGAAGATCAGAGAATTGTTGCGGCGAAGCTCTGGGATCTGTGGTTTTTGTCGCGATGCTATTATGTGAAGAATATTAGCTTTGTGTTATTGGGCCACTTCTGATGGGCTTTATTCTGGAACACAAAATAATTTACGCCTATGAAAGTTGCTATTCCCAGTTTACCCCCAACGACAGCTAATTGCCACTCTACCAGCGGTACTTAACTGTCACTGCTAGCATATGTGCAGGCAGCAGCACTTGCCATTTCAACTAAGCCACAAATCAGCCTGCCTAGGAACCTGTAACTTAGAACCACAATTCCAAAAGCAGTACAACTAATTCACCAACAACACTAGATCATAAGCAACAACATTACATGATCTTTCATAATTCAATAACATTAAATCAATTCGATATTACATTAACAATACATTTAACTAATAAAAATAACTTATTCTTTCATAAATATATTGTTTGTTGTTAGGGTGAGTTGATAAAAGGGCAAACCATAATTTTTAGTCGGATACCTTGCTGGCACATTGATCTCAAATGTATCTAAATTGCAAATAGGTATTTTTTTTGTCCTCAAATTTGTTTTTTGTTTGTCAAATTAGCTCATAAAATTACTAAAAGAAAGGGTAAGTTAGGATGTATTTGTGATTTTGATACATTTAAGGATTGTAGCGACAACAACTTACTCATTGAAGGACCAAAATGACTCTTTGCCCATTGATAAAAATGTAATTTTTGAAATATTTTGAGAAGCAAGTTTACCCAAAAAAATAAGTTTAATAAAGAGAAAAGTTTCTCCTCCTACAACACTATTGACAAGTGAAGATATATATGCATTGAATTTTCTTATATTGTGATTGTGTTGATGCTATTGGCAACTTTAGTGGAACCTCATGAGAGAATTAAGCCAAAGGTAAAGCATTATTATACAATGTGGAAAACATCGTTAGACATTGATATGAAGTATAGTCTAATGGAGCAGATTTGCCGAGGGTCGTATGGCGTGGTGTTCTCAGCCATCAATAAGGAGACCAATGACAAAGTCGCAATGAAGAAGATTAGCAATGTATTTGATAATTTGATTGATTCACTGTGAACTTTATGGGAGACAAGCTGCTTAGACATGTTCGGCACGTGAATGTGATCACTTTGAAAGATGTTATGATACTAGACCAAAAAACATGTTTTAAGGATGTCTACAAGGTCTATTATCAAGTCCTCTCAGCCAATTTCCAATGATCATTGCCAATATTTCTTGGCTCAGGTACTAAATATTCCCTTATGATATTTTCAATTTGTTGTTTTCGTGTTTTAAAAATCAGAAATTACTACCAAAGGAATTACCGGGTTGAGTCACGATCAGGTTGCTCTCTTTAAGACGTTTCGCGGCACTACCCAAGTTTGTGCAAGGTAGACTAACAACCACGCCGTCTCCAGGATAAAACAGCTCAGATCACTGTTACTATTACACACTGCACAATATCTATTCGAAACCGAAAGGGACAGAAAGGAGTAGAAGCAGAAGAATGACTCGTTAACACAAGTCGAAGGGAGAAGAGAGGAAAAGCACAGGAAGCATCAACTGTGAATTTCAGTGTAAAGAATGAGTGGGGGGAGCTCTCCTTTTACAGGGAGAGTTCATAACAAAAAACGAGTGACTTGGGGATTAACACGGCTTAATCCTCAAGTAAACGCGTATTGGGGATTAAGTCGACTTGGAGACAAGCTTCTGGATACGCGTTTTGGATCGGGTCGGATCGTAACAATTTTATTTGTTACTCGTAGCGCTTTATATACATCATTTAGACCCAAGCCCAGGCCCGACCCAGCCGGTTGATTGGCGTCGTCGCGCGCGTGATATATATGTTTTTGTAAGCGCTCACCTGTTCACAAAAGTGGGTACCCCAAGGGCACACCCATGGAGGTCACTCTACCCTTATATAAGCACTTGCTAGTTGATGTGGCTCACCAATGTCGGACATTTTTAAGTCTCACACACACACACACTAGTTCTTACATTGTGTTTTTCTATCCAATTTTCTCACCAGATTTAACTAGTGTTCCAACAATCCCCCACTTGACTTTAAAATGGTTTCGAGAACTGACGTAAACGTTTTCATAAGATTTGCTAATAAACAAAGGTGTCGCCAACAACTTGAACCTTTGCATAGTGGAAGGTATTCTGATTTAACAAGAGTTGCTTACAACATTGAACTCTATCTCAGACATAGAATCCACACACAAACCCTTTCTTAGGTGTATTCTAAAAGCCCGTGCATTTAAAGCCATGCACGTGTATCCCGATTTTAACGAATGCTCTAGAAATTCTGTTGATGGCGAGATTATGACAGAGCTTCTATTAGCATGTGACAATTATGGAACCTCCATCGATGTATGGTCCGTAGGGTGTATTTTTGCTGAGATCTTGGTAGAAAGCCAATTTTCCCTGGAAAGGATTTGTTGCACCAAATGAAACTAATTATAAGTGTTCTTGGAAGCCAACATGCGTCTGATCTTGAGTTCATTGATAAGCCAAAAGCCAAGGAATTCATCAAATCACTTCCTTATATACAGGGGACACACTTCTCTCAGCTATACCAACAAGCAGATCCATTAGCCATTGATTTATTACAAAAAATGCTTGTGTTTTATCCAACTAAAAGAATTACTTTATTAGAAGCAATGCAACATCCATATATATGGCTGATCTGTAATTAGTTTTTTCTTTAGTGAATTCGTCGTCTTAGTGCAACATTGTTTTGTCCGTCTTCTTTAATCCATGTCTTTAAAAAAAGGTCACATAATTTATTGGCACGTTATCAAATTGAATGATCAAAATCATGAATTTGACTAATCTTTTGAAGTCAATGCCAAAATTGTGCAATTTGAAATTGAGAGACCAAAATTGTGATTTGGTCATAGAAGGACTAAAATTGTATGTAGTCTATAGTTAATTAACAATAGATTTTAAATTTAATAAGTTAAACAAATGCGAAGAAAAACATCCAATTAGATGACAAGAATATAAATTACTTGAGTTCAGAAAAAAAAAAGTTGGCTTATAATTATTTAATAATTTAAATAAAGTGAGGATGAAACATTTATATAAGGGAGCTTCTAGGGTGCAGTCAGAAAATTGACTTTTTTAAAAAAATTATTTTGTTTAGCTAATAGTATAACTACCGATATCATGTCAGCTAATGTTCGGCTGGTGGACCACTCTAAAACTAAATTTTACCTTATTACAAATCAGTCCTCATGCAAAATATCGAGGGGAATTTCAATCTTAGTGCACAAATGAAAATCTAGGTTTAATTTTGATTTAATCAGAGATACAATTGCAAGTAGAGATATAATAACACACCTTATGTGCAAATGTGCAATACACCATGTAATCTGACGTGACATGGATTAAATACACAAATACTCAACAATTGACCATTTAACTTCACCAAAAAAGTCATTCTCATGACTTCACCATAGAATTTTCCTTATACCATTGTAAACTTAATTAGTGAAACATTTTGAAGGTGATTCGAATGGTATTTGAAGAATTCATGCGCCTCGCAAAGCTAGGCACTTGTTATGGCGTATTTGCAAAGGTTGCATTTTGACAAGGCACACATGAATTGAGCGTCACTTGTTATGTCTAGTTTGTGAAGACATCTTGCATGTGTTGGATATTTGTATGTTGGCCTCATTTTTGCTATACAAGCAAGATGTTGGACCCAATGTTTCAACATGGGTATGTTTTCAGTGTGCCATATTTTTGTGTGATATTTAATGCACTTTAATTATTTGAGGAATCCATGTCTTTGTTTCTTGTAGGCCAAGACGCGTGTTTTTGATCAGAATCAACATTGTGTTTATTTCCTAAAGAAGTGTCAACATTTTAGGAAACTTTGTTTATTTCCTAAAGATGTTCCAACATTTTAGGAAACTTGTTATTTGGTTTCATGGATCAGCATTGTTTCTGAAGCCCAACCAAGAAGATCAATCCCGTACTGCTTCAGAATATAAATGGAAGGACGCAAAACCTAATTGGTGATCCAAGCCGTCATATCAAAAATAGAGTTTTTAGGGTTTTAAGTCTCTGTTAATTGTGAGCCTTTCTTGTGTATCCTTGATGCAAGTTTAGGACTATGTTTATTGAATTGTAATATTGTAAACTACTCCTAAGCTTTGAAGTACGGAGTTAGTATGTGTCTGAAGGTGTCTTCATCATATTGATTGTATTTGTGTAATCATAGGGTGTGTGATTGAGTGGATGTGAGATGGGAACTCAGGTCTAGGAGTTCCTAGGCTGAAGTCAGTACAGGTAGTAGCTAGATGATAAGTTGTAAACTTGGAGTTTGCTGAGAACTTAGAACTAGGACTACACTAGAGTAGGTGTGTTTGTCAGCGAACTGGGTCAACAAATAAACTGTGTCATTTACGTTTCTGTCATTTAAATTTTCCATGTTGCGTTTGTTTATCGTTAGTCTGACGTTGAAACATAGAACTCAACATTCCACCTGTGTTTCAGTGTTGGAACATTACATACAACATCAGCAAACTAGCGTGCCAGAAATTATGCATGCTTGTATGAGATTAAAAATGTTGCAGACACTCGTTTAATAATGCAGCAGAGCGGGACTGGTTTATGTGCAAGGAGGTTGATCATGCAATAGGGCGCATTACAATGCTATAATGGTGTATTTGGCAAAATAGGAATGATGTTGCGTGGAACGATACAAGGAAACCTCCTACTCATATTGGTTTGCAGTCATTTTAATCTTTGGCATCAGTGGTGCGAGATTAATACACAATAATATCAACGTCAAATCTCTCATGCACATTCTACTTCAAGCTCGCGATGGGGAAAGCCGAGAGAGGGTTGGTTTAAGTGTAACGTCGACGCCAGATTCTTTGAGGTTGAAGGTGTGACTACAACTGTATGTTGCTTCTGGGATCATCATGGTCACTTTATTGTTGCGGAGGCGGGTTGACAATATGCAAAACTCTCTACAATCGATGGTGAAATGATTGCTTTACTTTAGGCGACACAGTTGGTAGCTACTAGAGGTTTTGATAGTGTTGTTTTTCGGTGACTAAATTTTTAGTGAATGATATATCCTCATATCATCATGGCTTTCCGAGTTTAATTTAATTGTTTCTAACAGTTCTTGTATCTCTTTACAGTTAAACTTTAAGGTTAAATTTATTAAAAAAAATAGGAGACAAACGAATATGATTACCGACACCCTTACACTGGTTGTCATTTCGTGCACTAGTCATCTTGTTTTGAGTTAATTAGTTTCTCCTTTGAGTACCTTTTAATTAATGAAATGTTTTTAGTTTCTCTTGGTCAAATATTTTTTTTAAAATACCATGATACAATTTTACACAAATACAAGTCTAAAGCTATAATGAATGCTTAACTACTTTTCTTGCAAATATTTTACTTGACAAATTTACCTTTGGAAATTCAATTCTTTTTCAAATTTGATATTAAGTTCAAATAATCACCATAATCATAGAAAATTAAACATGTATAACTACCTATTTTAGTGGAACCTTGTTTGTTAAGGTATTTTTCAAACTTGAATAATATAGATACTATAAAACAAACAAAAAATTACTTTAAAGTAAATTATTAATTATAGATTTTTAACAAGTCAAAATGGAATATATTAAACCCAAATGAGATCTCAACGTGCACAAGGAGTGCAAGGAGTGCAAGGTTAGGATTCAAAACTGACTGCAAGCTGAAATTATTAAACCAGTCACCAAAAGAAAAAAAAAACACTAGCTAGAGAGAGAAAAACAAATCACTAGATAGGAAGCAAGATTTAAGCACTAAAGAGGATTTAGCCATCAATGATGGAAATCAAAAGATAATAATTTTTGTTTAGCTTTCAACCATCAAAAAGATAGAAGTTTGACTTCATCAACAGGCTAATGTATAGGCATTTCATTTTGTTGAAAATTACAATAGTTTCGTCTTTCTAGAGAACAATAATACATGCTAGCCAAATCAAATGAATTGAAAACCGAGTTTTCCTATTGTCAGGTGCTAAGCTACCAAAGAGAGTGAGATGATCAAGAATATGATATATGTCTACTAAATGAATACTTAGCCATTTTCGGATTAGAAGTCAGATAGAACCATAAAACCCACAACCTGCGAAAAGACGAACCACACTTTCCTCCTTCCAACACCCGCTCAAACAAAGAATAGAATTAGACAGTATGATTCCTCTGCGAAGCAGATTGTCTTTCGTTGGTAAGAGATTTTGTAACAACCATCAAGCAAACAAAGAGACCTTCAACTAAGCCACTTTATTACAAACAATGTCATAACTGTCAGAACTATCCACCTTCTCCACAGGGGACAACTAATGGTATACGCCGGTAACTATATAGCCGTTGCCCGAATCTAAACTCCGGTCCCATATTTTGTCATCTCCAGCATCCTAGAAAAAATGTGAATACATGTCCTTCTTTACTATTAATATTTGTAAATAGAGAGTACTCTAGTAGTTACTAGTATAGTTAGTAATACTGACGTAAGAGAATTTTTTTTTTCTTTTTAGGAAAGACGTAAGACAAAATGTTAGTAAAGTTAAAAATAAATATATAAGTACTAATAGTTAGATAGATAAACATGAAAAAAATAGATTTTTCTTTTGAAATAATATGGATAAAATAGATTTGAAAACAAAATCTAGAAGTTGAAAGTCCGACAATATCCGAAAACAATATAAAGAGAGCAAGAGACAACAAACCCTAAAAATAGAAAACCCTAATCTATTAAGCACAACTAGATTAACGAAGACTAGACCATCGACCCGTGCTAATGTACGGGTCATATGGAAGGTAATATTTGACGGTAATAGGTAGCAAAATAGTTTAGATGAATGTCATGATTGTCATACAATATTTCATAATATTAAGAAGCATAGACGTTGATACTGTACCATAGCATAATTTTCCATGACATTGTCCACGATACCGTAACGTAACATAATAGGTTAAGTATAGCAAGACGGGATATCATTTATATGTAAGAGATTATGTTAAGTATAGCGAAATGGATTAACGATTATTCCTTTCCAAAAAAACAGCATATAATTAGGAAGATAATTTTATTTTACTTTAGATAAACATTAAATGCAAAAGTGTGGAAGGAAAAATTAGGTTAAGTATAGTGAGACGGGTTAACATTTATAAGTAAGAGATTTTAAAAAAAATAGCATATAATTAGGAACATAATTTTATTTTACTTTAGATAAACATTAAATGCAAAAGTGTGGGGAAAAAATTAATTTAAAATTTGGTTAAGTATAGTGAGACGAATTAACATTTATAAGTAACGTAACATAATAGGTTAAGTATAGCGAGACGTGTTAAGATTTATAAGTAAGAGATTAGGTTTAAGTATAGCGAGACGGGTTAACGGTTATTCCTTTCCAAAAAAACAGCTTATAATTAGGAACATAATTTTATTTTACTTTAGATAAACATTAAATGCAAAAGTGTAGAGGGAAAAATTAGGTTAAAATTAGGTTAAGTATAGTGAGACGGATTAACATTTATAAGTAAGAGATTTAAAAAAATAGCATATAATTAGGAACACAATTTTATTTTACTTTAGATAAACATTAAATGCAAAAGTGTTGGGGAAAAATTAATTTAAAATTTGGTTAAGTATAGCGAGACGAATTAACATTTATAAGTAATGTAACATAATAGGTTAAGTATTGCGAGACGGGTTATGATTTATAAGTAAGAGATTATGTTAAGCATAGCGAAATGGGTTAACGGTTATTCCTTTCCAAAAAAACAGCATATAATTAGGAAGATAATTTTATTTTACTTTAGATAAACATTAAATGCAAAAGTGTGGAGGGAAAAATTAGGTTAAGTATAGTGAGACGGGTTAACATTTACAGGTAAGAGATTTAAAAAAAAAATAGCATATAATTAGGAACATAATTTTATTTTACTTTAGATAAACATTAAATTCAAAAGTGTGGGGGAAAAATTAATTTAAAATTTGGGTAAGTATAGCGAGACGAATTAACATTTATAAGTAACGTAACATAATAGGTTAAGTATAGCGAGACGGGTTAAGATTTATAAGTAAGAGATTATTTTAAGTATAGCGAGACGGGTTAACGGTTATTCCTTTCCAAAAAAACAGCTTATAATTAGGAACATAATTTTATTTTACTTTAGATAAACATTAAATGCTAATGTGTGGACGGAAAAATTAGGTTAAAATTAGAGATGACATTTTGCAAAAATTAAATTTAAGGTTAATATAGTAAAGTCACGCGAAAAAATTAGATTAAATCTAGGGTTAATACTACGTCACGGGTAAACTTTTAGAAATAAGAGATGACATTTTGCAAAAATTAAATTTATGGTTAATATAGTAAAGTCACGCGAAAAAATTAGGTTAAATCTAGGGTTAATTCTACGTCACGTCACGGGTAAATTTTTAGAAATAAGAGATGACATTTTGCATAAATTAAATCTAGGGTTAATATAGTAAAGTCACGCGAAAAAATTAGGTTAAATCTAGGGTTAATAATGCCTTAACTTTTAGAAATAAGAGATAAGAGAGAAGGAAAATACAAACCATCACAGTAAGAGTAAAGACGATCTTTTTAGTTAGGGTTAGGGTGAGTTGATAAAAGGGAAACCACAATTTCTTATATTGTGCTGATCCTAATTTGCAGGAATATGGCAACTTTAGTCGAACCTGCGAACAGAAAAAGGCCAAGGAGAAAGCATTGTTATACAATGTGGGAAACATTGTTTGATATTCATACGAAGTATCGTCCAATCAAGCCTATTGGCCGAGGAACATATGGCGTGGTGTGCTCATCCATCAATATGGATACCAATGAGAAAGTGGCAATCAAGAAGATTAGCAATGTCTTTGATGATTGTGGTGATGCACTCAGAACTTTAAGGGAGATGAAGTTGCTTAGACATGTTCGGCATGAGAATGTGATTGCTCTAAAAGATGCTATGATACCAGACCAAAGAACAAGTTTTAAGGATATCTACTTGGTCTATGAACTCATGGATAAAGATCTTCATCGTATTATCAAGTCCTCTAAGCCACTTACCAATGATCATTGCAAACTTTACTTAGTTCAGGTACTGATCAGTCTGTTATGATATTTTCAATTATTACTCTTAGCTCTTAGTTTTTATTCATATGAAGCGGGCTTGATTGGAGTTTGAAGTACAATGCAGTAATGCACTCTTACAGTGTTTTATTGACATTGCCATGTTTCAAAGTAAATTCATCATTTTCTATCTTTAACACTGCCCTCTTTCATGCTATCTTATACAATCGCATTAGGTCAGGTAGGTTTCATGGAATTGGGAAATTTGAAATTTGGCTTTCATTCTGTAATTTCAGTGCACGATGCTCTGAGTCGGACGAAATTAGTGTTGAATTGGTATCTACTATCATTCTTATAGATTAGTGAATGCTAGGAAATGGGTAGTTGTATAAATAAGGCTTACTCTTTCCTTTAGTTTATCTATGATTGTTAATATTTTTGGCATCCTACTAACATAATTAGACTCCTTGTAGAATGGATGGACTAGAGAATGAAAAATTGGGAAATTAATGCGAGCTTAACCTTGATTATTGATTAAAATAACAAAGATATATTGTGAAAATATTCAAAAGAACCTATTATAACTACAACTTTTTTGTCTGCATTTTTAAAAAATATGATTTTGAGTATATTGTTGATCAACATTGATAATATAAATAATAATATACTAGTACAAAGCAATTAACTTATTCTTTATGAGTTTTAAATATTTGCTTATTTAACATATCCTTCTGTTTGTTACTAATCATAAACTCTTATTTCAGTTACTTCAAGGTCTTAATTATCTTCATTCTTCAAAAATTCTTCACCGGGACCTGAAGCCTGAGAATCTGCTCATCAACGCAAATTTTGATTTGAAGATATGTGATTTCGGGCTTGCTCGGGAAAATCAAGTTGATGGTGAGATTATGACAGAGTATGTTGTCACGCGCTGGTATCGTGCCCCAGAGCTTCTATTAGGATGTGGCAATTACGGAATCTCCATCGATATGTGGTCCGTTGGATGCATTTTTGCTGAGATGCTTGGTAGAAAGCCAATTTTCCCTGGAAAGGATTCGTTGCACCAAATGAAACTAATTATAAGTGTTGTTGGAAGCCAAGAGTCTGATCTTGAGTTAATAGTTAATCCAAAAACCATGGAATTCATCAAATCACTTCCCTATACAAAGGGGACACACTTCTCTCAGCTATACCCACAAGCAGATCCATTAGCCATAGATTTGTTACAAAAAATGCTTGTGTTCGATCCAAATAAAAGAATTACTGCATCAGAAGCACTCCAACATCCATATATGGCTGATTTGTATGATGATCCATGTGGTAACCCTCCTTCTCAAGTTACAGCCAATCTTCACATTGATGATAATTTGGATGAAGAGATGATTAGGAAAATGATGTGGAATGAGATGCTTCATTACCATCCTGAAGCTGCTTTTGTCAATGAATAGATGTTTCTACTTATCATAGTTTGTTTCTAGGAGTAGCTCTCTTTTTTACTAAAGAAACTGCTACCTGAAGTATATTATTTGTATTGGTACAAGGAAGTGATTTGTTTTTTTAATAGCTACCTAATTTTTAACTTACATGAGATTTCTTTGCTTAATGCGTACTATTGTTAATGTGACACTTGCCCAATTATTGAATTTCATGTGGCGGCTTGCAAAGAATATTTTGCCCACTAGATCAAATCTCCACAAAAAAGGTATCATCCTTGATCTCCAAGGGTGTTCGTCTAAACCCAACCCTCTTGGCCGCTGAAGCTATGAATTGCTGCTCATAATTTGGCCTCTTTGGCAAAAGTTATGGGTAATAGAACTTGGTTAGGGGTAGTTCCCAATAGTTCAATGTTTCCTGTTAAAGTAATTTTTAGTTCTACCAGTTTTAATCTTGATAGCTGTTTGCAAGCTAGTTTCTAATGAAATTTGTTTCATTTCAAAAACAATTAAAATGCGACACTCTCATAATGGCATATTGTAACTTGTATGTAACCATGCAAACTGCTTTGATATTTGGCTAAATTTGAAATATTTAATGCTCGTTATTTATTGAAAATTGCTTTTCTGACTTCAAGAAGTTCCTAAAAATACATAGAAATGTCTAAAATGCACCCAGCGGCCGTTGCGTACCATTTTTTTTTTTTTCAATTTTTGTGCATTTTTTCATTTTATTCAATTTTTTAAGTTTCATTTAAACACCATTTTACCACATTCAATTAACAGGACAAAAATTTAAACGAGAAAAATTCTATTAATACTTTTTTGGCATTTTCATATAAAGTGGCACAAGCACACAAAATCAATTAAAAAAATACACAATTTTATTTAGAAGTTGGATTTAAATAAACTTAGATTACATTCTCCCTAAATATATGTGGTGTCATCATGATGTTGGATTTCAGTTTAATTTTTGAAAGTTTATTAAAAATATTGGCATTGAAGTGTCTTATACTGAATGTAAAGATTTCCAGCGTCCATTGAAAACTCAAAAGAATGGATATAACACATGTTGCATTCTACCTAATGAGTTGTACAAATTCTCCCATCAAATTCCTTCGTGTAAAATAAGTAGGGATGTAAAGGAATGCATTCCAAGAGGTTGGTTTGAACTTAAACTTACTGCCCTGTCAACTGACAAGTTTCAATTGACAGAGGAGCGTGATCAAGTACAAAACATCTTAGAGGTGCATTCCCTTATGTCCCACTTATCTTATACGAAGGAATCTAATGAAATTTTTTGTACAACCATTAGGTAGAATACAACATATGTTTTATCCATTCTTTTGACTTTTCAAAGAGGCTTGCAAATCTTTACATTCAGTATAAGACACTTCAATGCCAACATCTTCAGTAAACCAACAAGAATTAAACTTAAATTCCAATAAAACAAAGACAATAAATAATAATGATACTACCTAAACATAATTTTCTGGTTCTGACAGAATCAAACTCTTGAGAATATGTGCAGGCGATCTCAGCAACGTGACAAACATATTCATCCACGTGAATATGTTGTGCTGACGAAAAATCGAGAAATTGCTCCTCACGTCGTCGCCGTTCGTTAATTCCATTCGCCTGAACCATATTCTCTCATCGTCCAACATTGGACGTTCATACCAAATGTTTTCCACCTCCTTGTGTCTCCAATATTGAGTTCTTGGTTGATTTCATTTATTTGATCCTTCAGACCTTTTAACGTGACATTAATGTACCCAACCTTATATATCTGAGGATTTCCACTGTTGAAGCGTATGCAAACATTGACGGAATCGGCCATTGTTTTAGATCTACACCATAAACAATTCAACAATCAATGAAAAACTCATTCAAACATTTCATCAAACACTTGGAGTGAAAATTATACATAAACCCTAAAAAACTCAAAAATATAACATAAACATGCAAACATTTAAGCAACATAACTCCGTTATAACAAATATGCATAATACTTGTTAATAGCATTTCAGATCTACAACATAACTCTATTAAAAAATTTAAAATAATACTACACTAATATTATAAACATATAAACATATATACCAACTAAAATGCATGATAATAGCCTAACTGGTTACTTACTTGTGATTTAGGAGCAAAAAATTTGGATGATTTTGAGAGATTTTTAGAGAGAGAGAGAGAAAGAGAGAGTGATAATTGAAATTTTTAGAGAGAGAGTGTGATGAGAGAGTGACTGGATCTTAGTTCTGACTTGAGTATGTAATACATACGCAGCAGCAGTTAACTACCGTTCGAGCTCAACGGTAGTTAACTACCACCGGTTTTACTCAACGGAAGTTAACTACCGTTTGGGGTAGTTTTGTTACTTCCATATGTTTTTAGGAAGTTATTTAGAAAACAATTTTCTTATTTATTTCCTTAAATATAACCCATCTTTAAGAAAACTAGATCATGGGCTTAGGCCCTCTCTTTTACCAAAAAAAAGAAAAAAACTAGATCAAAGATTTTAGGGTGAGAGACTTTAGGATCATGGTTCCACTACGGTTGAACCGGACGACAAATAAATAAAAGGCTAAAACTCACTTTTTGCCCCCTAAGTTTGCAAAAGTTGCAATTTTGGCCCTCTATTAAAAAAAATGGCAAAAGTGACCCCCCATGTTTACCCCTTTTTGCAAAACGTCAATTTTGACTCAGTCAACCATACTTGGCATGCCACCTGTGTAAATTTTTAATTAATAATTATTAAAATTGCCACACGTGTATAATTTGAATAAAAAAATAAAAAAGGAAAGAAAAAAGGGAGAGGCACGTGAGTTCTCTTTTCTCTCTTCTTTCTTCCTTCTTTTCCTCAATGTTCTTTCTTCCTCTTCCTAACCCACCTCCCCTTTTTCCGGCCACCCACCACCATGGTGCTTTTGACCACCATTTATCAAACAAAATACATAATATTTATCATCTCTTCCTTCTATATCTCATCCTTAAATTTATTTTTTGATTGGAGATATTTTTTGAGTTTTCAAACGCCATATTTGTTGTTAGATCTCGTCCACCACAAATTGTTTTTCGACAAATTGCCACCATAAAAATACTCTCCTTCGTATTCCCTACAAAATCCACCAAGAAAAATCATGTTTGGATGAGCTTGCTCCGGCGACCACCGCACCGGAAAACATCACCACCATGTCGGAAAATTCTGTTTAACGTTTGTTTGCAGCAGCCACGACGGGTGTTTGAGCAAAAATCGGAAACCATGCTTCTGTTTTTTTTTTTTAATTTGTCAAATGGATCTGTTAAACGCGTTTCAGATTTGTGGCTCCTTGTGTCGAGAGAAGAAGAGTGAAGGAATGCTGGCTGTTATGTGCGATGATCATTGAGAAGATGAAGAGGGAATTTGGGTTTTTTTTTTATTATGGAATATAAAAGAGTTGATGTGAGTAGGAGGTAGAAGAAGGAGAAGTGAGTTTTGGTGTGGTTTGGGTTTATGAAAGAGCAAGAACAAAGGAAAAGAAATGAAAGATAGAAGCTGATGATGATGATGACCATTTGTTCTTTGAAGCTCTCACGTGCCAAACTATTTTTTTTTTGTTTTTGTTTTTTTTATTAGCTAGTTATACGTGTGGAATTAAAAAAATTAAATAAATACACAGGTGGCATGCCAAGTATGGTTGACTGGGTCAAAATTGACGTTTTGCAAAAGGGGGTAAACATGGGGGTCACTTTTGCCATTTTTTTTAATAGGGAAAAAAATTACAACTTTTGCAAACTTAGGGGACAAAAAGTGTGTTTTAGCCTAAATAAAATGGAAGTATTAAGAAAAGTAAAAACATAAAAATTGAAACTTGGTTGAATCACATTCCAGCTCACTTCTATTAGAAAAAATTAGACTATAAAAAATCAGATGTTTCCGATATTGAACGACAAAAATTGATAATTAAGTTTGAAAACTATTATTTCATTTCACTGATTTTAATTATTGTATCTTACTTGATTTAATTTTGATTACTATGGAAATAGATCATCTCAATGGTTTTTCTCACATGGCCTTTCATGAGTTAACAATCTCACTATTGAATAGAAAAAGGTGAGATTGGATTTTAATGGATAAACCAAGAGTAAAAAAGTTTAATGGTGAGAATGTTAACACATAAGAGACATGAGAGAAAAACGATAAAATTAATTCCCCAATTACCATTCGTGTGTGTCATATTTAATTCACATGCTTGAAATTTTATCACATTTCACATCTTTAGAAGAAGAAAAAAACAGTAAATCTACTCTCACCTATTATCTTACTCGTAAACTCTAGTAGACATGTGTGGTTGAGAATTTGTTGGTGTTCCACTTCATATTTGGGGAGAGAATATTTTTAGGATGACTGGGAGTAAATTTGGTGTTTATGTGAAGATGGATGATGCCACACTGTTAGAATTTTTTTTTTTGAAGTTGGAAAGGTTTTAATTCTCTTTCCAGGTAAAATTTTTTAAACTAAAGAGTTGATTTTAAATGTAGTAAGGATACAATTTAAACAGGTAACAACCGTATCGGAAGAGTGTGGATCAGAGGCTGGAGAAATTTCCAGAGTTTTTGAGAATTTTGGGGAGGATGGACAATGTTGGGCAGAAGTTGATGGTGACTCGTTGGTGACTGAAACAGAGGACACTTGGTCCAAAGAAAGTGTGGGACACGAGGTGGGCTGTGTGGCAAGGGATAATGGTGATGGAAATCCCAAGTTGGGATATGTTACCTCGTTGGCTACTGCCATAAAAGAAAGGAATTTGGCTTCTTCTCCTCTTGTTAATTTAGTTGACCAAGGAGAGGAGATTGATAGTGATAGAAGGAGACAAGTGGCACTAGGTGAAAAGGAGAGTAGGATAGAGAGAGAGAGAGAGAGAGAGAGAGAGAGAGAGAGAGAAAAGGAAGACTTTTTCGGAGCATGTGGAGGTTCAAGAAGTAGTGAGAATTGTGTTAAGCATATGGTGGGGGCGCGTGAGGACAAGAAGGGAGAAGTGGGGTCTGCGCTTGTTGATGAGGAGAATGGGGTGGGACCGGATGTTGTTTTCTCTCTTAGATTGGGGACAAGTGTCACGCCTCCTACCATGAGGACTTGTGGGTCAATTGTGACTTTGGGCCTTAATGATTCTTCAACAAAGGCTACTTGATTATTATCTCATTTTAATGGGGAATTGGTCTCTATGGTTGGGTTGGGCTATTTTCTAATAAACAATGGTTTGGACAACAAAGATAAAAAAGATAAAAGGCTCTCGAATATCTTGGAACTTGTTAATAGATATAGTACCCCCTATGTTAATATTTTTGATTTGTCGGGTACAAATTTATGTGTTCTTGATAGATCTGATTGCATGGTATTTGCGGGTGGACTCAACAATTTCATCTACCGCTACGATCACACCACCGAAGCCTAAGATTTTTTTCTAGGGACTTTGCTTAAAAGACCAAGAGGAGGAGGAAGTGCAGGGGGAGTCTCAAGCTCGAAAAGACAACTTTTCCAAGACAAAGGTGCAAAAATAGGTGGGAAGAAATCGTTATTTGAAGATGGTGGGAAGAAGTATGGAGCGAATATGGAGGGGGGGGGGGGTTCTTGACCACATAGTATCTCTGGAACTCTGTTGGTTCCTCGGTTGCCAACACAGGAATATTTCTCAGGTACGCCTACTACTTTGTTCTCTATTGGTGTTTGTTTAGAGGAAGGGGTTCCTATCCCCCACTCCTGTTGGGACATAGATGCCTTAGGGTCTTGATTTAACCATCTAGCTGGATTGTTCGCCTACACCAGTTGCTCAACATCACCTGTCTATTGATACTTTTTTGGCGGGCCTTCCTAGTGAAGCACACCGTTGTTTTATTTCCAGTATTGTCTTAGGAAAGGGGAAGGGTATTGGGTATTGTTTTGGGAGATCAGATAAGGTTGAGATACGTAGGTTGATGGTTGCTGAAGAAAATGATATTGTCATTAAAAGGCGCAGGGAGTCAGTTGATGTAATTAGATGATTGTAGGGTCCTTTACTATTAGAGGTCTAGGGGGTAGTATTAATAAGAGAAGAGATATGGATTTTATTGCATCAAATCATTTAGCTTTTATTGCAATTCAGGAAACTAAGTTAGAAGTTGTGTTTTTATCTTTGGGGAAGCTCCCACTGTGAGTGGAGTTACTCTCCTTCAGTTGGGAATAGTGGTGGGATGTTATCTATTTGGTGTAATTCCAAAGGAAGTCCTTTGTTCTCTTTTTCAAGTCAAAGGGTCCTTGAGGTGTGTTTGGAGTGGGGTGTTTCCAAGATTAAATGTTGTGTGGTGAATGTCTACTCCAGTTGTTCTTTAGGGGCTAAGAGGATTATGTGGAGAGATTTTATTATTTCCAATACCTTAATTGGTGGTGATATTTGGTGCGTTCTTGGTGATTTCAATGCGGTTCTTGTGGCTCATGAAAGAAGAGGGAATGTTTCTGACCAGGGCAGGAGTAGCGAGAATGAGATTGCTGAATTTCGTAACTTTGTTAACCAAATGCGGATCTTTGATCTCCTGCTTCTTGGGAGGCGATTTACTTAGATTAGACCCCATGGGTCTGCGATGAGTCGTCTAGATCGTATTCTAGTCTTTGGTGGGTGGTGGAAACATTGGGGAGTTGCTTTACAATGTGCTCTTAATAGGGATGTTTCTGATCACTGTATGATTGTCTTTAGGTATTCATCACAGCTTTGGGGACCTAAGCCTTTCAGGTTTACCAATTATTGGTTGGAGCATAAAGATTTTAAGGATGTTGTAACTTAAAACTGGGAAAATTTGGAGTATTCTGGCTGGATGTCCCACATTTTAAAAGAAAAAGTTAAGAGCCTTAAGGGTATCTTTAAGAGTTGGAGTAAGGATACTTTTGGTAACCTGGACTTTCGGGTGGACCAGCTCAATGAGAGAATCAAGGATTTTGATGTGTTGGCTGGTAAGAGGTATCTTTCGACGCTAGAGGAGGTAGAGAGAACCTGAGTTTTGGAAGATCTCTGGTCTCTCCTTAGGTTGAAAGACTCTCAGATGTTTTAGAGGTCAAGAGCAAGATAGTTGAAACAGGGTGATGTGAATTATGCTTATTTTCATGTCTGTGTGAAGAAAAGAGGGCTCAAGTGGGCAATAGGTGGGTAGAAGAAGTTGCAGAGGTAAAACAGGTGGCGGCGGCTTACTTTTCCCATGATTTTACAGAGTCGAAGCTAGACAGACCAACTTTGGATGGTATAAATTTTAATCAAATCTCTAACCTTGATGATAGTACTCTGGTCGCCCAATTCCTTTTGAGTGAAATTGAAGATGTTATTTCTAATGTCGATGGTAATAAGAGTCCGGGCCCAGATGGTTTTAATTTCACTTTCTAAAAGAGGTTTTGGCAAACTATCAAAGATGAGGTCGTTGTGATGTTTGATCAGTTTTTTGCTTCGACCACTCTCCCCAAGAGTTTTGCATCCTACTTTGTCCCTACTTTGTCGCAGTGACTTCACACCAATCTCTCTGCTTCGATCCTTGTATAAGTTAGTAGCTAAGGTGTTGGCGACGTGTCTTGTGCCTGTGATGGATAAAAAAAATATGCTAATCAGTCTGCGTTCATTAAGGTGAGATAATTGGTGGATGGTGTGGTGGCTATCAATGAAATCATTGACTTGGCTAGGAGAGGGCGCAAAGATTGCCTAATTTTTAAGGTGGATTTCGAAAAATCCTACGATTCAGTCGGCAGGTGTTTTCTATATTATATAATGTGAAGGCTAGGGTTTACTTGGAAATGGTGATTGAGGCTTTTATATGAGGGGGATGGAATTTGGAAGAGTATCTTGAGAGAAAGGTATGATATTCGAATCATTTCTTCCCACCTAGGGGGAGAGGTGAAGCCCTTCGGCATGCCTTAGGGTGGTTGAAAGGGGTGTCGTTGTTGGGGGCCAATTTGAATTCTGCCTCAGATTGGTTTACGGATAGTGTTTTAAAGGTGGTTAGGAATGGGTGGAGGACTTCCTTCTTGGAGGATACTTGAATGGGACATGAACCTCTCCGGCTTCAGTTCCTTAGATTGTTCCTAGTGTCAAATCAACATACAACTACTATGGGTGCTATGGGGTCCAGGATAGGGGATATATGGGTGTGGAACTTGCACTGGCATAAACAGTTGCTAGTTTAGGAGATGACCTGTATTATTAGTTGAGAGCGTTGTTGGATGTGGTGGCCTTGTATGAGGGTGAGGACTTTTGGTCTTCGAACTTTAGAACCAATGGAGTATACTCGGTCCGGTCTACCTATGAGGTTCTTTCAGGGTCGGTTCAGATGTCAGGCGGGGTTTCGGAGGAGACAATTAGGGCCCTCATTTTAGTGTGAAAGAGTTAGACCCCTTCCAAAGTTCAGATTTTTTCTTGGCAACTTTTGCTAGATAGGATCCCTTTGCGTCTTAATCTTTTTAAGCATGGTGTGATTAATGATTTGGCGAGTATATCGTGCGAGGTGAGTGGGGGTGAGGGAGTCGGTGGATCACTTGTTTGTCACTTGTAGAGATGCATCTATGAGATGGTACTTTGTTTGTAGGTGGTTAGGGTGGGAATGGGTTCTCCCGAATAGTTTGTTGGGATTGTTGCAGGTCTTTGTGTCTTTTGGAGTGGATAGACAGTCGATGATAGATTTTACTTTAATCTGACATTCAACTGTATGGTCAATCTGAAAAGCCCGTAATGATTTAATTTTTGCTAGTAAGCCAATTATTGTTGATCAACTAGTTGAGAGGATCCAATTCCAGTCTTGGAAGTGGTTCTCTCGTACACACATGAGTCATTGATGTTCTTTCCATAAGTGGCAGGTGGAGTCGATCCTCTGTCTGCGCCAGTAGTGTCCGGGGTGGTGGATAGAGCTGGATCTGATCTGTACTTAGGTAGTTTGGGTGGGACCTAGTCTTCTGAGCTATTTTGTACGGTGTTTGGATCCTTCATTAGTGTTTTCTCTTCTCGTTAGGGATTTGTTTTCTCTTTTATATTTTTGTTGTTTGGTGTTTTGGTGACCCTATGTGGTCGTTGTTTCAGGAGCTTTCTAGGTGTTCGGTGTTTTTGGTGTTTTGTCATACCCGTTTTTTTTTTATATATACTACTCCCTCCGTCCCAAATTGTATGTCGCTTTAGAGAGAAAAGTTTGTCCCAAATTATATGTCGTTTTACAATACCAATGCAACATAAATGTTGCTTTTCCTATTATAACCTTAACTATTTATTACTCTCTCTTCTTTCAATTCTTTCATTTATCTTTCCCATATTATTTATTAAGGGCAATTTTGTAAAACAACTCATAATATCTATTTTCCATACAATA
>Ga0228710_1001266_pt1 | contig 37303 bp, 25 predicted proteins | sample MedpolnodulmetaG_FD_177995 | JGI IMG/M metagenome (GOLD analysis project Ga0228710, IMG submission 177995) | Root nodule microbial communities from Medicago polymorpha collected in Santa Monica, California, United States - pink nodules | ecosystem: Host-associated > Plants > Roots > Nodule...
GAACTCCCTTAAAAAAAAAAAAAAAAACCTCAAATGAAAAAAAAGACTTCTAAATTTCTTAACCTCCTACACTTAATACGCTAGATAATTCCCTCTATTAATTTGATTTTTTTTTTGGCATTTTCCTTTTAATATTATCTGTCCTTCATATTTTTCTTTCTGCATGATAAATTTTTACTAATAAACAATTATTCCTCCTTGTTCTCTCTCTCTCTCTCTCTCTCTCAGAAGACATTACTGGGCACTGGGATCTCTGGTGAGTTTGGTCTTCAAGGTACAATTTTGTGAACTGGGTTTTGTTTCACATCAACATTAGCCTCTTCCCATGTTTTCAATTTTTCATTACTCATTTCATGCTTCTTCTTTGTTTCACTTGTATCTATCTACAATCTTTTTCCAGAATGAATGCATTGTGGATTTATACACAAAGATTTGTTAAATAATGAAACTAAAAAGCTTTATTTTTAGTTCATTCTGTGTGTTTGTGTTCTTTTCAGTCTATTTTCGATTCCACTTGATTTTTATGTTGAGTACTGTTCAATGCATGTAAATTAAGCATTTTTGTTGATTATTAATTTTAATGTACATTAGTAGAAATTGTTACTGTTACTGAAAATGGATCTTTTGGAGGGAATTTGCTATAATTCTAACAAGAATGAATTATGCATTAAAGATATATTTTTGTGATTAAATACCCTTTTGTTGTCACTCATGATTTTTCCATTAACGGAAAATATGTAATCAAAGTAGATTGATTTAACTTTTGAACAGGGCAAAAATGACAAATGGTAGACTGGATACACCCTTGATGCCAAATTCATCCAGGAACTTACCTGATTTCAAGAAATCTGTTAAATTGAAGTATGTTAAACTTGGTTATCACTATCTAATCACTCATGGAATGTACCTTTTTCTTTCCCCACTTGTGGTGTTGATTGCTGCTCAGATATCCACTTTTTCCATCCAAGACTTTTATGATATTTGGGAGCATCTACAATACAATTTGGTATCTGTCGTTTTTTGTTCAACTCTCCTTGTTTTTCTGTCCACGCTTTACTTTTTGACTCGTCCGAATCCGGTGTACCTTGTTGATTTCTCATGTTACAAGCCTGAAGAATCGCGTAAGTGCACAAAAAGGAAATTTATGGATCAGTCTAGGATGATCAGAACTTTTACGGAGGAAAATCTCGAATTTCAGCGAAAGATTCTTGAGAGATCGGGACTCGGGGAATCTACTTATCTTCCAGAGGCTGTTCTTAACTTTCCTCCTAACCCTTCAATGAAAGAAGCTAGAAAAGAAGCTGAGACTGTGATGTTTGGTGCCATTGATGAGCTATTTAGTAAGACCTCAGTAAAGCCTAAAGATATAGGAATTCTGATTGTAAACTGTAGCCTGTTCAACCCAACTCCGTCGCTATCTTCAATGATTGTCAATCATTACAAGCTTCGAGGGAATATAAAGAGCTACAACCTAGGTGGGATGGGTTGCAGTGCGGGGCTGATCTCGATTGATCTTGCTAAAGATCTTCTTCAGGCCAATCCTAATTCGTATGCATTGGTCATTAGCATGGAGAATATCACATTGAATTGGTATTTTGGAAACGATCGGTCGAAACTTGTTTCTAATTGTTTGTTTCGAATGGGAGGAGCTGTGGTTCTGCTTTCCAATAAAACCTCAGACAGAAGAAGATCAAAATACCAATTGATCACCACGGTTCGCACTAACAAGGCTTCTGATGACAAGTGTTTTAGCTGCGTAACCCAAGAAGAAGATGCCAATGGCAAGATTGGTGTTACCTTGTCAAAAGATCTTATGGCAGTTGCCGGTGATGCTTTAAAAACTAATATCACTACACTAGGGCCTCTCGTACTTCCAACATCAGAACAACTACTGTTCTTCACTACATTGGTTGGGAAGAAACTTTTCAAGATGAAGATAAAACCTTATATTCCTGATTTCAAGCTAGCTTTTGAACATTTTTGCATCCATGCCGGAGGTAGAGCTGTTTTGGATGAACTGGAGAAAAATTTGCAGCTATCTCCATGGCATATGGAGCCATCAAGGATGACACTTTATCGTTTTGGAAACACATCTAGCAGTTCACTTTGGTATGAATTGGCTTACACAGAAGCCAAAGGGAGAATTAAGAGGGGAGATAGAACATGGCAAATAGCATTTGGTTCTGGATTCAAGTGTAACAGTGCAGTGTGGAAGGCTCTCAGGACAATCAACCCTGTGAAGGAGAAAAACCCTTGGTTAGATGAGATTGACCACTTTCCTGTTGATGTTCCAAAGGTATCTACCATCTAAACGACGAGATTGTAAGTAGTTGTGTATCAGCATTAGGTGGTAGTTGTTGGATTGATGAAATTTTCTTTCTGGGATTTTGTGATTCGTTACTGTTTTTAGAGTTCAGGTTTTAGGAATTTTATTCTGCTTTCTGGTGTACAAGTGCTTGGGTCTAGTTTAGAGGAAGTTTTTGTTGAATTCAACTTTGTCATGTGCTGGTGGTTGCTTAAACTTGTGATTGTTTTGTTGTGAGGTGTCTTTTCTCGGGAATGTATTTATTGACTGATCTGTGGATTGTGGTGCTGAAATGCATAGAATCTGAAATAAACTTCCAGATTTTAACTGTGATTTTTCTAACAAAATCGGAATTGAACATTTCAATTCCGTTTCTTTTGTGTGTTGATGGTTAAAGCTAAATTCTGAAATCATTATGTTCTTAGTAATTTGTATTATCAACCATCATCTGTGCACAATTTTAAGCTGCATCAGGTGCTTTTTAGTTGGATAACTGTCTTCTACCAGTCATTTGAAATACATAGTTCTTACATCGAGATATCGCATGCTCTTATGTTTGGTTGTATCCTTCTTTCTCAAGCAAAGAAACATTTCATTGGTCTACCTCCTCAGTTGTAACATTGCATGATACTTAGCTTGTTATATGCATAATGTGATCCCAACTTGAGGGAACCCGTTTCTTGTGAAGCACAAATTAAAGGAAATACTCTTGTTTCTGAAACACGCTTAGAAACCCAGATCCTCCTTTTTTTTTTTTTTTTTTTTTTTCTTTTTTTTTTTATAAATTCCTTACTTTTGGTAGGTACTATAGATCATGTTCAAAATCAAAGGGCAAGAACAAACAGCATAGAAGTATTAAAGAAAGAAAAAAATACAAAGGAAATTAATTTTGGTTTTTTTTCTTTTTCAAATTATGTCTTGTTAAGAAGTATTAAGAATCCTTTTGGCTCTTTAAAGACCGATGAATATCACCAAGCATTTAGCTTTACATAACTTCATAACCAAGCATCTGAATCTAATTATCATCTATCTTTCTAAGCACCCCTCTTGAAATCTATCATTAGAATAAAAAAAATAGGATGAACAATCGAAGCACCAAATCCATACTTACTGCAGTAAAACAGAAGAATAGATGAAAAACAAACGTTTCTCATTCCAAGTTTCCCACGTGTTTTTTAGTGCAGCAAATCTGGATTCATCCTTTGTCTGATGTAGTGTGTTGTAGTGCAATATTTACATTGGACTTGTCACAATCAGACAACATATGTCCACATCAAGAACATATTCTTTACAGTGAAAATATGCCTGGAAGTTTGGTGGAAAATATGCATGATAGTAGAATTATTCACCTTATCGAAAGTCATATCTAACTGATTTGGGACAAACCAAACGTTAACATCTTAATAACATCAACCAATCCAAGAATTTCTCACCTCATTTTTTATTTACCTTAATCAATCTCAACAAATACAATTCATCATTTCAAAAGTATAAGCAAGGACATCATCGTCACCAAAGAAACACCAAATCACATGCATATAATTCACACTTCATTACTATCACCAAAATAACTATTATCAATTAAATCACCAGTGTACAAGTATCACAAAAAATAACAAACATCATGTACACATCTCCAAACAATTCACCAAATTTCACCAAGCACATACATCACCAAGTTTCACCAATGCACATAATCACCAAGCACATAGTCACATATGACACGTTTCACCAATTATCAAATGTATGCTATACCCATAGAAACGACTCTATATGCATGTGATATCAATCATCGTCACTTGATACAACCGTATCATAATCATCGTCGTTGGATACAAAATATCTTAGTCATCGTCGTTGGATACCAATGTCCTAGTCAACAACTTATGAATGCATGAACATATGACTCAATAATGCATACGTTCACCCAACAAATCATCATCATTAACATCGTTTCTCATTCCAAGTTTTTGTCTTATAACTTATAATATATTAAAATAGACCCCCGAAATTATTTGTTTACAACTCTTCAATTATACGCTACATAATTACCTCACATCTTCCTCTAATCCAACACTGCACTCCAAAAAAATCATTCCGAACACTTCTTTTAATTCATTTCTCATTCTATTTTCTTACTAACTCTTTTTCACATTTTCTACTCTCTATGCCTTTTTTAATGGAGGATAAATAATAACTATTAATATATTAAGAAAGGATGATAAGTTTTGTAACTTAAAATTACTTGCATTGTTATAATTATTAGATTAGACGGATTAGAGAATAAGAAAGGGTGAGAAGTTATACTATATGGGAGAATGTTTTTTTAGAGGTGAAGCATATGCATAATCATAGCTTAAGAATAATGAGTCAAATTTAATTTATGGGAAGGTCTTTGAGGTACCATATCATCACAATGCTAGATTAAGAGTAACTCAAACTTTACAATATAAATATAGAAGACAAATATATAATTGATATAAACACTTTCAAATATATAAAATCCATATAAACTTTATTAAATTAAATCGAAAAATATTGCTAATAAATTTATTAAACCTTAATTAAAAGAAAACAGCTAAATTGCAATAAAGTCATTTAATTATCCTTAAAATAAGGTAATTATAAAACTTCCCCAAAAGAATGTGAGTATAGTTAGACAATTTCATAAGATGCATCCAAATTTACTCTTAATTGTAGGAAACTCAATGGATGGAAAGTATGAAGGTCAGTCAATTCTATGGTCAAGGGTTAAATTTTCATGTAAATGATCAAAACATGATTTTGACTGTCCCATTTCACGAAGATCAAGAACATTCCATTAAAATTTTGAATAGATGCATGCTTCTACAATTTGTTACCTAGGCCTTGAATAAATGTGTGCTTCTACAATTAGTTACCTAGGATACTTGTTCTTATAAGAAACTATTCAATTAAAAATATAATAAGAGTATTTTCTCTTATTACAAAGACACAAATACTTGATCAAATTAAACTAACACATATGGATAAAGATTCTTACTTTCTCTTGTTCGACCCTTTATCATTTTTGGTGCTGAGAGTTTTGAGTTTCTTATAAGATCCATCCAAATCCTCCTCCATCTTATGTCAATTAGTTGAGAAGGAAAAATCTCTAATGGTTATAGCAACAACCACATGTTGGCTTGGAATAAAAATGAATAAAAAAATATTCATTTTTTATGCATTTTTAATATGTTTCCTTCCACATGTTTAGTAAACTCTTGATCTCATAACAATGTTAAATAAAAATAATAATGAAAAAAGACTTTAATTTCAATGAAAAAAAATACAATCACCATTTCATATATGAATTGTCCTTTCAACAAAACTCCCCATTTTCCCAAAAAATATCCATTAGAGAATACGAAAAATTATAGAAATAGAAAAAAAAACACACACAAAGCTTGAAGAGAAAATCAAAACTATCAAAAAATGAAATGGAAGAAGAAATGAAAAGGATAACATAAGCAACATATATATAAAAGCTTAGAAAAAAATGAGGAGCTTTATAGTAAACTTGTGTGTGTAAGAGGATTGATTAAGAATATGAATAATTTTAAAATGTAACCCCTCAATATTAATAAAAATGGATTATAATGCATTCATTGTGTAACTTGCATGAAGTGAAGTAAATGAAGTGTTTTTGCAACTGGTGGAAAATGAAAGATAGATAGTAAGGAATGACTAGTAAAGAATCAAGAACAAAAGGAAGCCACATGACATAAGTATGGGAGATTAGTTAGAAAGTGGGACATTGATAAGGTGACACATAGGCAAAATGTAACTTGAAATACATGTATATAGAGATAGAGATAACATCTGAAATCGCTCCACTGCGACCGATATTTAAAACGTAACATAACATCTGAAATCACTCGACTGCGACCGATGTTTAAAACGTTGCTCAAGATGCCTACTAAGCGGTGGGAGTAACCCACTAAGGTCCATACGAAAGCTGCTCTTCTGGAGGAGCATAAGCAGGCATCTCAACAAAGTGGAGGTTAATATCACTACAAATTAAAAACCACATGGCGAATCGATAAATAATTTGCTACCCCTCATCATACTTGACATTGGCATATCAATATTCAAAAATAAAAATAAAGCTTATTTGATTAATTAGTTACGTACCCTACAAGTTTCTTAGCAAGGTGCAAGAAAGGTTTCTAGAAATTATAGTTACTCTTTTCAGATATTTTCGTAGTATTGTAGACTCTTCTTCCTATGAAATTTAACTTGTTTTCGTCTAATATGCGTATTCCACACATCAACTTTGTTTCCGCATAGGACAATGGGTATATTTACTCACATTCCGATTAATAACAAGAAATTAAGAGTTATAAATTAGTCATATGAAAAATAGTACATTAATCAAGTTGTTTGGGCTTCGGTGGCAAGAAGCTCCTTCTAAAGAAGTACCCGGGAAATACCGGATTCGATTCCCAGAGGGAACAACACTTGGCCAGTGCCAGAGGTGTGCAAAATATCCAGTTATATGGTTAAAACCACATCCAAATCCAAAACCATATACAAATAACCGGATAATTGCACACATAAATTAACCGATTTATTTTAAAATGGTCGGTTATCCACTTTTATAAATCCGATTTTTTGTTGGATGTCTAAATCTATAACCATATCCACTTTTTTTTACTCAACCATTTGAGGATCTCTTTTTTCAAAACAACTTATGTATACAAAACAACTTATTATGATATCTTTTTTAAAAATAACTTATTCAAAACAACTTATTTATGCAAAACAGCTTATTAGGATCTCTTTTTTCAAAACAACTTATTCAAAATAGCTTATTTATGCAAAACAGCTTATTAGGATCTCTTTTTTCAAAATAACTTATTCAAAATAGCTTATTTATGCAAAACAGCTTATTACGACCTCTTTTAAAAAATAGCTTATTCAAAACCGCTTATTTATGCAAAACAGCTTATTTATGCAAAACAACTTATTAGGATCTCTTTTTTCAAAATAACCTATTGAAAACAACTTATTTATGCAAAACAACTTATCAAGATCTCTTTTTTCAAAATAACTTATTCAAAACAGCTTATTAGGATCTCTTTTTTCAAAATAACTTATTCAAAACAGCTTATTTGTGCAAAACAGCTTATTAGGATCTCTTTTTTCAAAACGACTTATTCAAAACAGCTCATTTATGCAAAACAGCTTATTAGGACCTCTTTTTTCAAAACGACTTATTCAAAACAGCTTATTGGGATCTCTTTTTTTAAAAAAACAACTTATTCAAAACAACTTATTTGTGCAAAACAGTTTATCAAGATCTCTTCTTTCAAAATAACTTATTCAAAACAGCTTATTTATGCAAAACAACTTATTACGACCTCTTTTTAAAAAATAGCTTATTCAAAACCGCTTATTTATGCAAAACAGCTTATTAGGATCTCTTTTTTCAAAATAACTTAATCAAAACAGCTTATTTATGCAAAACAGCTAATTAAGATATCTTTTTTCAAAATAAATTATTCAAAACATGCTTATTTATGCAAAACAGCTTATTACGACTTCTTTTTAAAAAATAGCTTATTCAGAACAACTTATTTATGCAAAAACAGCTTATTAAGTTCTCTTTTTCCAAAATAACTTATTCGAAACAACTTATTTATACAAAATAGCTTATTATGATATCTTTTTTAAAAAATAGTTTATTCAAAACAACTTATTCAGAAGTAATCCGGAAACATATACAATATTTTTAAATAAGTTGTTTTTTAAAAAGAGATCCTAATAAGCTGTTTTGAATAAGTTATTTTAAAAAAAGAGATCTTGATAAGCTGTTTTGCATAAATAAGCTGTTTTCAATAAGTTATTTTGAAAAAAGAGATCCTAATAAGTTGTTTTGCATAAATAAGCTGTTTTGAATAAGTTATTTTGAAAAAAGAGATCCTAATAAGCTGTTTTGCATACATAAGCTGTTTTGAATAAGTTATTTTGAAAAAAGAGATCTTGATAAGCTGTTTTGCATAAATAAGCTGTTTTCAATAAGTTATTTTGAAAAAAGAGATCCTAATAAGTTGTTTTGCATAAATAAGCTGTTTTGAATAAGTTATTTTGAAAAAAGAGTCCTAATAAGCTGTTTTGCATAAATAAGCAGTTTTGAATAAACTATTTTTTAAAAAGAGGTCGTAATAAGCTATTTTGTATAAGATAAGCGTTTTTGAATAAGTTGTTTTAAATTTGGATTTTTGTTTATAAAATTTGGTTTTAAAAATCAATTTTGAAAGAGAGATAACTGGTTTTTAATTCGGATATTAAAATAATCCGGATATTTTTTTAAATCAAACTATATCCATTTATAATCCGATTTTGTAAAAATAACCGGTTATATATCCATAACCATATTCATAACCGGTTACATAACCGGTTTACAATAAAATATGGTCTTGATTAGGAATCCAAAACCATATAAGTGGTTTATATATGGATATGGTTTGGTCGGTCAAAATATCCGACCATGCACACCCCTAACCAGTGCACATGCCTCTACACACGAGCCGGATTAGTCGTCCACCTTTGGTGAGTCGGAAACAGGTGCGAAAGAAAATAAAAATAAAAATAGTACATTGCATGAAGAGGCCAAAATTGAACTCACCGAGTGAGATCACTATACCATGTTGGAACACTTGTGCATGCCAAAATCTAATTAGTTAATAAAACTATTAATTAATTAAAAGTGAAGATAGTAGTTTGAGAGTGTTAACTATTACGTATGTTCATTTCTCTTTTCAAACTCTCCAGTTACGTGTCGTTTCACAAAAGTGGTTTTTCTTGGCACTCACCAATAATAACCATATATGTTCTTCAAAAAAATAAATAATAATAACCATATATGTAGTTAATAATAACCATATATTAGAACGCAGATCAGTTCCTCCATCACCTACAAGGACAAGCTTGAAACTTGGATAGTCAACTATATATATGAACATATTGTTGGGGTCCGGCCACAGTGATGCACTATATATATGGAGATGTTGAAATTTCTTCTACCACATGTCTACAAGATTATCTTGAAGTGCTTAGCTTCAAATGTGTCAGAAACATATTGAAATGCTTGGCAATAGGTAGATTAATTTTTGTCTCATGTAATTAAGTTCTTGCTTTTGGTTATACAAAAATTCTATCAATAGCTTTATGTCTCATGTAATTTTTGTGCTATACTTTACAGTACTATGACAACACTGGGAACCCTTACTCAGTTGTCTTCTGACCTGCTGCGTTTGTCCAATCAATTGGCGTGTTTAAGTTCGGGAAACAGTTTTGTGGACGACTTTTTCTCTGTCTGATTCTAAACATTACCAACAGCTATTGAATTTAAATTGTTGCGACCTGGGAGTTGATGAATGTGTTTGTAAAATGTTGGATTTTAAGCTGTGCAATATCCATTCCTGCAACAATCATGCTTGTTTTGGATTACGTATTTTATGAACTGTTAATCTGTATTTACCATTGAAATGGATCTACTTGCTTTATGATATTTTTTTTAAAACATATATTAGTCAACGGCATTTTGACAATCAAGCTCCTTTCTTGTTTAGTACCATACTTCCCATTCAAAGGTTGTATAGTATAATGAGACAGTATCCGGACATTGGCCCAGATTGCCCTAAAGCTCTTGGGATTCATTCATACTGTAGGCACCTTCTTTTTTAGTATCATACTTCCATTCAAAGGTTGTATAGTATAATGAGACAGCATCCGGACATTGGCCCAGATTGCCCTAAAGCTCTTGGGATTCATTCATACTGTAGGCACCTTCTTTTTTAGTATCATACTTCCATTCAAAGGTTTTATAGTATAATGAGACAGCATCCGGACATTGGCCCAGATTGCCCTAAAGCTCTTGGGATTCATTCATACTGTAGGCACCTTCTTTTTTAGTATCATACTTCCATTCAAAGGTTGTAATGAACATATCTAATACCAAAGCTTCGCTACAGGATCGGAAATATGAACTTGTAAAGCCTTTACGAGAGACCTAAATGCAATCTGGCATGTTCAAATTGAAACAAGAAGAACACTCCTTGATCTTGAATTCCACCGCAAGTGGCATTGTTTCAGCACAACTTTTATTTACCAATTATGTTGACGAGGAGCCTTCCTTAAGAGGTTGTAAATCATTTCCGTAGAGAAGATCTATGACAATGTTTCGCAATCTAGAAAGTTGTTTAGAATTGGTGAAATTAACACCATGTATGAAAACCTAACCAAACGTTGGCCTGGTTTCGAAATATTTATAGTTTGTCCAAAATTTGGTTTTCGATGGTTAAGATTTAATTATTAGTTTTTCGATGGTTTATGTCAAATAGAAGAGACTTACAAAGCAATGTTGTTTTACCATTACATTGTACTCAAGGGTTTTCGAGTGGACCGTGATAGTTATTATTTTCTAATTTGTGGTTTATGTCGTCATAGCAGAATTAATGTGAAAGGGAAAAAATGGAGTGAAAAATATAGTCTAATTTTCTGAAGTGGTTACCAACTTAACATGCACACGAGGTTTAATATTTGATCATTCAATGTTGACATTGACTTACCATATATTGTGTAAAAAACACTCTTCTGTTTCTCAATATTTTTTCCTTTCATTTTCTTCATTGGTTTCCCCTTACTATATGAAAGGAAAATACTCTCTATATCTTGTGCAACAATCACTCTTTTTCTTCTGTATACATGTAGCTCTAAAGGAAGTGCCCCCTTGAGACTCCCAACAAAGGACTTAACAGGATTTCCCCCTGAAGTACCAATTGAAGCTCCTAATGAAATTCCCAAGGAGGTGGATGCCGTTTCCAACAGTCATGAAAGTAAAGGCGAAACAAAATCATGGTTAAACGATCTTCTGCCACCTATAGCGCTAATACTAATAATCAACCGGTTGAACGCTCTTTAGGTGGTCATAATGAAACTGATCTGGAGCTAGCAGTTCAGTTTCAGTAAATGCACCTCAGAGGAATTTTGCTGAGACTGTTGGCATTGATAATCACAATATCGAGGAAGTTAACTCTTGTTATGGTCCCGGTTCCCTCATGATTGCCAGCATTAGTAGTGCAAAGATTTTGAGTGATGGTGATGAATTGGTCAAATGACTCCAATGTACTACAGATTCAAGTGTAGTTTACTCACAACCTCAGCCAGAAGATCAATCACTGTCTAGTATTATTCAAGATAACAATATAGATGCTGATCCACGACGATTTGCCAGCCTTAACACTTTCAGTTGCTAGATTAGATCATACAAAGTAACAAAGGATAAAAAATGTAAACAGAAAAGTCATAAAGGACAGCAAAATGACCCAGAATATTTAGAGCGAAAATGATTGAAGAGAAAAAACGCAAGGAAAAAGAATTGGCAAAGCTGCCAAGCGATGAAGCTAAAAGATCATTCACAAAATTGTCATGTAAGAAAGAGGAGCCTGAAGTGGACGATGCCAAACAACTGAAATCTGTTGAATCCAGCAGTTATAATCCTGTATTGGAAATCAGAGGGATTGATACCAAACCGGTGCCACTGAAGGTTACACCAGGTGCACCGAAAATTCGAATTAAAATAAAAAATTGAATTCTGAGAAAGTCATAGAGAATAAATGAAAGTAACAACGCCCTTTTGTATTTTCTGGGATGTAGTTTCCTTTTCAATATCCAACAAAGCATCAAATTCTGAGCTTTATTTGCTGTTAGTTCTTTATTCTGGTTTCAGAGCTATGTGGTTGCAATTTCAATCGCATAGTGTGACTGAAGCGTTGTCTTGAAAACGGTTTGTAACTATGGATCAGTTGTAAATTTAGTATTGCTCTTTAAAATTAAATATTCTTCATGAATGTTTGGATATGTTCAAAAGAGTCGGGTACGTTCCTTCTCCTGTCTTATATTTTGCTTTGGTAAATTTTTTATACGCAAATCTATCTTAGACTTAAAATGCTCGATGTTATTCACATTTAAGTAGGATGAGTCTAAGTGAGATGTTGACTGACTCACTCAACTGTTCTTATAGTAATTGTATCATGAATGTTTGGATATGTTCAAAAGAGTCAGGTAGGTTCCTTCTCCTGTCTTATATTTTGCTTTGGTAAATTTTTTATACGCAAATCTATCTTAGACTTAAAATGCTCGGTGTTATTCACATTTAAGTAGGATCAAGTCTAAGGGATATGTTGACTGACTCACTCAACTGTTCTTATAGTAATTGTATCGTACGAAAGACTATGTAATTAATAAATATATCATCATATACATCATAACTTATTTCATGTGATTTTTCAATCAATTATAATTACAATTTTATGATATCAGAAAAGAATAGTATGTTTTCAAATAATTTTTGCATGGTCTGTATATGCTTTAAAATAAATAAATGTGATAGTTTTTTTCAATTTAAAGAGTGACTTACCATTCACATATCATATTCTGATTTATGTTGCTGTTTAAGATTTTGTTTACAATACGTAATTTCCTCAATATTTTTTACTTTCAGATACAGTTTCTGAAAAAGGAGTTTGACTTAGCTACTTAGATGCTAAAGCTTAGTGTACCATTGCTTAAACCCACCAACACCATACCACACCACACCAAAGTGTAGCTATTCTAACAGTAATCTCGGCAAGCATATATTACAGCTACAGAGTAAAGTGTATTGACTGGTTCTATAAAAAAACAATTTGATTTACTACTGATTGAAAGGAATGCAGCATTTTCCTCCTAATTTTTTCTTGACCGTGGGTTCCTTGCTTTTTTTTTATCCATCGCTATCCTTATCATGTTGAGTGTCCTTCGATGTCTCGCCCTGCTCTGCACATTTATTCAATAACTCTCTTAAGCTGCCGTACATACACATTCATATATCACTAACATAATTTCAATTATGAATATTCCTCTACGTTTCAATCCTACTTCACAATCAGTTGTAGTATTGTGTTGTATAGCAACATGAAACAACAAACAATCGAATTTGAACCATTTAACAAACAAATATTGTATAATTCAAAAATATATTTTAAAGTTAGCGGACCTTACTAGGGTCAAGTGAGGATTGAGTCTCACGCGGATCTGCGAATGATATTTCTTGCACGATCTTCCTTTCGCTTGACATAGCCTCATTTATGCGTTCCCTGATAGATATCCAATCACTCATAGCCTTCTCTATATATTCTTTCCACGCTTTTGACGCATTCATATACATGTCCATCTGATCCTGTGATATGGTGGGATCCTTCAGATTTTCATCAGCCCGGTTATAATAATCATGTCCAATCTTGATACGTGTCAAGATTTCTCCAACCTGGCATGCCAAGTCATTAAAAGTCTTATCTCCATCACCCGATTTTTCCAATAGCTTTCTTTGCAGGATGTCTACCGATTCCAGGAAGGTGGGTGGAATATCTTGACTATCAAGAGTGCTCTGTATGCTTCCTAAGGCCATTGGTAGATGAGAATTACTCTCAGAAGAGCTTGTGTTGAAATCCTACAGATGAACAAACTTGGATATCTAAAGGAAAGGCAAAAATTTGAAGAATAAAAAGTAAGAAACATACATTGGTGTTCTTAAAAGTTGATTTCCTCTATTCTATATCAGAGACACATTTTTGTTCTCACAAAGCATGATAATAAAAGTAATGATAATGATGTTCCTGAGCAGCAAATCTAAGATTACCTTCAAATCATTTATAGAAGGTGTTGGTTGAAATTCGGGTTCCGTCGTTGGTGTGTCACTCCTCTTGTTCAAGAATATGACAATTACAGTGACATCGTCATAATAATGACGACGACCCAGCAAACCATTGCCTGCCTTCAACTCCTGAAGATTGTCATAAGTGATAATATCATTGATGGCCTTCTCTAGAGCAGCTCTCACAAGTCTTTTTGAGATTCCCTAGAAAAATTCGGTATATCATAATCAAAAGCCAGTAAGGGAGCAGAGATAATAATAAAATGATAACAAGTTAAAAGAAAAGTATTATATACATCTCGGCTATTGTTGTAAACAATATCAGCTGCTTCCAAATTTGTCATAAGTTTCCAGAAACCATGTGAAGCAAATATTAGGAATTTATCACTCTCATTTATATCTCTTCTATCTGTAAATGGTTTTTCTGAGAGTACATCTTGTTCATATTTAGGAACTGGTTCAAAGTTTGGATGTGGTTCCGACCACTTTAGATATGCATCCCCAATGCTTCTGGTTATCTAGCACCAATTGTCAAATCAGCAAACAATTATATCATGAGATTATCACATTAATACTTGGAACATTAAATAAAGAAGAAAAAAATTGCTTAGAAGTAAACAAATGAAATTATTTGAATTGCATATTTAGGGCACGTTTGGATTAAGCTTATTTTGAACGTAGGCAAAACAGCTTATGAAATAAATAAGTTTTTATGTTAATTTTTATAAGTTCTCTCACTAACGAGAATTGTTTCTTTATAAACTATTTTTTCATAAACTACAATTACAAATTTATGAATAATACATGAAAGCTTATTTATTTGCATAAAGCTCAAAATAAGTCTAATTGAAACGGGCCCTTACACAAATAAGTTATGCAACGTTGATATGATTGACATAGATAAAGCTCAGCATATGATAGATCAGTTAAAATTTCCTAATCAATATCTATATCTATCTAAAGATTGAAACAAAATCAAACCTCAATTAAGCTTTTAACTCGCAATGATCCGCGATTCTTGCACAAAACAAATGGATCATTAGTGATATGGCTCCGGATCTCTTCTCTAGCAGCTGCATGACTAACATGGTGATCAACTGTAAGTTGAACAACATGTGGTCTTTTAAAAAAACCCTTAGAAGAACCAAGAATCGCGCGGGAATCTCCAACATTTGCAACAAAAAGAGTCCTTCCCCATATTATTCCAAATAGGCAGCAGGAACCAACACTTCCTACCTTTCCATTGTTATTAATTTCATTTTTAACATAATCCATAAAGCCCTTCTCAATAAAATCAACAGCTTGTTTCATAATATCTTCAGATACGCCTTTGTTCTCCGTAACAAGCCCTGTTACAGATTTTAACATAAAATCAAAAACTAGAGCTACAAATAAAGACCAGTCATCAACCACCTTCACAATAAAATATCTAAATAAAAGGACAACTAAATCATGTAACAATGCAATAACTCCACACCAGGCCTTCACAAAAATCAGAACAGAGATTTGAAAGAAACACTCACATCACATATGCTCTATTATTCAAATAATGAATCAACATGCATAAATGAATACCACCACCTCCACATATCATCTAAATGCAAGTACAGTACAGACCTAAATAAAATACTACACAATAATACACGCAAATTAATCAAAAAAGAACAACAAGTAGTGCAAAGATTGAAAGTCATCTGAATAATGAAAGCATAAAAGAGAAAAGGAAGAAGACTCACTTCTTAGTTCAGGGAAGAGACGAAGACGGATAAACTGGGAGGCTTCAGGACCTTTATGGCCATCATAGACTCCAACAAACAGTAAGTTCTTGCCAAACTCAACTTGACAAAAATCCTCCATTACAGTATTAGATTGAGATGTAGCAATAGAACAATGGTAATCATTTTCCTTTATATCTTCACACGACACCAGATTGTCATGTACTTCTTCTTCTTCGTCCTTACCCTTCCCACAACTTAGAAACGGCGGTACTACCATTCTTTCTCTTTTACTTTCTTCTTGCTTTCTTGCTTGCTCTTTTCATACAAGTTTATTTTGGGTTCAGCTACAACCAACTTTCTCTCTTGCTTTTATAATTTGTTTGGGAGAGTTTATTAGTGAGTTATTTGTTGGACTAAATTTATATTTTAAAGGAAATATAGTTGATATTCAAAAATCATTTCTCAGTTTTGTTCGATATTACCATTTCCAACATAATAAATTATTCCTCCTTTAAAAATAAACATAATAAATAAATTATTCCCTAAATTATATTAAAAGGTCTTTTAAGTTATTTAATTGGAACAAACTAGTATTTTAGGTTTTTTTTACCGCTTAGGTCATTTAAGTTAATTAATTGTAACAAATTGTTCATACCAATTAGATTCTTTAAGTTATTTAACTGTTTCCTAAAAAAAAAAATTATTTAACTGTGACAATTTGGGGATTTCAAATCTTAAATATGTAAGTTATTCCGGACTAAAAGTTACGATTAAATGTCTTAAAGACTTAACTAGTATGAAACATACTTAAAGAGACAAACTTGTTATAATTAATTAACTTAAAGAACTTAAGTGGTAAAAAAAAACTTAAAACCATTTTGTTATTTTGCATCATTGCTTAATGATTAAGAGATGAGAACTAGACTTTTTCCACTGATTCAGTTTGAAAAACAAGTTAAAACTGCATTTTCTCGTACTTGTGTGCGGGGCACACAAGCTAAGACGCAAGGAGCATGGGAAAGCAACTTCAATGCCAATTTTGCAGTTTTTCGTCATTTTTTCGTCTTGAAATGTCTTGTAATTTTGGATGAATTTTTCCCAACTTGTATTGTCTTCAAAAACCTTTTAAGAACCATTGATCTTCATTTTTCATATCCTTGATCCCTCACGTGATGTCTTGTTTTGCTGATTTATATGATTTCTCGGTAAAAATAACTCAAAACACTTATGGAGTTACATGATTTAGGATAAAAGTGAATTACACCGACTAGAATGAAAACAATACAAAATGTTCTTGAAACCATTGACAACTTCTCTAAATTTCCTCTTATTTGCCTCCAAATACAAAGAAAATAATTAAAAACATAGTGTAAAATATCATATGATGCTCCGTCGTCAAAGATTGCGCAAATTTATTTTCTGTCAAATGACCAAAACACAAGTCAACCAAATTATAATAATGCAAGAACAAATTTGTTTCAAAAACCCTCCAAGACCGTCAAACTAAACATTATGATAGACGCGCCAGAAGCACTAAAAATATGCCTAACCATTGTAACACAAGCTATCAAATACTCCCAAAAAATCGCATATAAAAAAAAGATGATCTGCGCTTTCCTCCAAATTGCACCTTCCAACACACAAGCTGAAATCTAAATAAAGAGGACCAAGACGAAGCAAATTTTCCTCCGTGAGAATCCTATTATTTAGCAATTGCCTAAATAACAAAACTTTTAATGGAGCCTCCTTATTTCAAATAATATCCTATACTTATGTGCCATCAACATGCTTCACGTAAGACATCATGTGATATACTCCGCTAACCTAAAACATGCACCGGGATCGAGCTTCCAATCCCATTCATATGTATACATACCTTACATATTCTTGCATATACATATTGAAGCTGCATAGATTGTTGTGCATGATGCACGTTAGGTTTATACGTTAGGTTCATGCATAAACATATCGAAGATTCATATATTGTAAAAAGCTCCGCAAATGCATATAAAGTTGCTCCAATTGATAGAGATTGTACAATTAAAATCAACTCTTCTTAAAATCATAAAAAAACGATAGAATCAATTCTACAATCCCTAAAGCGACCTTTAGCTTTTTTAATGTGCCTATTAGCTTGTTTCATTCCAAAAAGTGACTTTGTCCGTCTTCACACTTGACCTTGTTTTGAAGTGGCAACACCCTGATGCACTTTCATTTAAATCACCATGGAGGAACTTGTTATTAACATCAAGTTGATGAATTTACCATCCCTTGATGGAAACCAAATCAAGCAGCAACCTCATAGTAGATAACTTGGCCACTAAGGTTATTTTTGTGGCAAATTCTACGGTATACCCAACATATTTGAGTGTATCGGTACACCAAACCCTTAAATTTATAGTTAAATGAGTTGTTTTTTGAAGAAAAATATTATTTTTTATCGTTTATAATTATAATGATTAAATCTTATTCACCAAAAACGTTAACGTAATAAAATTGAATTTTTTTTTGAATTTTTATCGCTCATAATAGAGAACTTTGATTATTTTATACGATAATATGTAAAAAAATTAATATGATTGTTATAAACAATGAATGATGTGTTTTTCTTATGAAATTATATTTTCTAAAATATAAATGCCGTCAAATAAGTATTTATTTCATAAAATTGATCGTTAATTTATAAATTTAGAAAATAAGAGTACCGGTACACCTTAATTTACGAGTGTACCGTAAAAGTTCCCTATTTTTGTTATTTGCATTAGCGAACAATGACTTCAAAATTCTAATTGCGAACTAGTATAAATCTTTAAAACTTCATTAAGTTCGAAGCATTTTTGTCAACAAACTAAAACCTTAACACATCCCTCCCCGCCTTTAAACTTGTTAAGGGTGCATATATTAGCATCCATTCAGATTCAATCTTTGTTATATTCCTTCCTTCAACATTTCTTTTAGTATATCACGACCAATTTCAAAACTATTTGAACACATAAAATAACTTTATCATATCTGGTTGATCTGAAGTACTCTCCTAATTCAATTTGTATAGTCTATGAGCAAAAAAGAAAATAACCAATGCTTATATATAAAGTGCGCATTATTGGGTAAGTGGTGTTGCATCCAATTTTTAAAATTAACAACCTTACTACTACATTATATTTCATTTCATTCCAATTTTCAAATAGATGTAAAAAATTGAAGACACTGAACACTTATTATCATAACTCTCGACTAGTATTTATATTTTAAAATTGTTTTATGATGTTTTCAGTTTCAACACTATTAAATTCTAGTATATCTCTTCTTTGTTGGGTAACTCAATTAATTTGAGTTAAGAGTTGTAAAAGTCAAATGAGTAAGATTCAAAATCTTTTGAAAGAGAAATATTTTTTTGGTACCAGACAAAATATGAATATCATAACTAACTATTAAATTTCATTATGAAAAAAAATAATGTATCCCGTGCCTTAAACACAATCTTGGTATTTATTTTGTTTATGCATCGACCACAAAATCATTTAACCATTCATATATCATTTTTAAAAAAAAAAAATGGTGTATCCAAATCTCAAACCGAGTACCTCAAAGTCCAAGAGCAAGTATGCAACGAAGTGACCTCTTGGGAGACAAGCATCTATCATATTGTGTTGAGCATGTAATTGTTCACAAATAAAATTATTTAACAATTTTTATGGGGTAACACTTAGTTTTTAATAGGAACAAAACTAAAATCAATGCCCTAATGGGTACACTTTGCATCCGTCCCAGGGATATGGTCATATGGGTATGCAGGTGCCAATTTTTCCTCTGTAATCTGTTCATTGTGAAGGAAAAAGATACCGTTACTCCTCCAACTACCTTGGTCCCCATCAAATCGTCTTCGAAATACGAGTCTCTTTCCATATGAAATGAAACGTGTCCCACCCCCATCAAATATTAGTATGCAAACACACTCCCATGCTTTTCTCACAACTGTCACACTTTCACGTAAAACACCATTTTTTTCTTACTAAACAAAAAGGCACACTCAACTTTTCTCTCAAAATTGATTTGACCCTACCTACCTCTGCTTTTCTCTTCTCTCCTGTAGGTTCACAAAACTAAAAACTAAAAACTAATATAGATTGTCACATCCAAACCGATGTTGCATGGGCTTATGGAAGAAATATACAATTTTTTTCCTTCCCTCACACAATAAAAATTATCAAGATTTTTCAAAATATTTTTTGGCCAATGCTAATATGTGTTCCTGGGACATATGTTAAAGAATTTAAAATAAAAATAAATGTTTTAAAAGTGAATTCAACTTTATTCAATTTTTTAAAGTCAAAATTTTGTTCTTTTCTATGAGAAACTTCTAATTTTAGATTGAGTAAATAGACAATTACCTTTCGAAATTGTAAGTTTCGTCAATTACCCCAATTAAATTGCACAACGTTAATCAATTTACTTCCTCCGTCAAATTCTTTTGTTAGTCAACATGACGTTTTGCAAATACCCCCTGAAGTTTTGCACTTATGTGCAAAATGCCCCATGAACTTGAAAATTTATATTATTTTTTTGAGTAAATATGCAATTACCCCTCTGAAATTGCACAACGTTAATCAATTTACCCCCTCCGTCAAATTCTTCTGTTAATCAACATAACGTTTTGCAAATACCCCCTGAAGTTTTGCACTTATATGCAAAATTCCCCCAAACTTTGAAAATTTATATTTTTTTTCTTCTTATCCTTGACTTAAGACCTATGAGTTGTATGTGAACCGAATGATTTCCTTAGTTGCTTACCAATGAAGAAAACTTCAAAGAACTTTTCAGGCATAATCAATTTTGACACTCATAGTATCAATTCTTTTTCAACTAATTGAATACGACCTTGAATTTTAGATGGCAAAACCTATAATGCATAGCTAGCTTTCATCTTTACTGGTAGTTGCAAACAAGCATCTCATCTTCGCAGTCTTCATGCTAGCTTGAATGGTTTTATTCTTTGCAAAAGGAGATTTCCACATTAACATTTGATTTCTATCAAACAACTTTAGTGAATTATTCTTCATTATCATAGTATAACTGTTTTGCATATGTTTTCCAAAACTAAGCAGATTGCATTGCATTCCATATACATTATAACACTTGTTATAAACCATATTGCCTTTCATTTCTTCAATTTCAATATTTCCCATTCCTTCTGCCATTAGAGTTCTATGATCATCTAGCTTTACTTTTGTAGTTTTACCAATATCAATTTCTTTCATCAATCCTTATTACATGTCATACAATTAGAACTACTAGTATCTAAAAATCATATTTCTGAATTGCATCTTAATCACCGGTTGTGGTCACCATTAATAAGAGAGGATCAGAGTTTGAATAATCTTGTGAAATCTTTGCCTCCTCATCATCTTTCTTGTTTTGTAGTGCCTGAAAAGTTCAATTCAGTTCACATATCAAGGAAATCATTCGGTTCACATACAACTCATAAGTCTTAAGTCAAGGATAAGAAAGAAAAAAATATATTTTTAAGTTCGGGGGGCATTTTGCACATAAGTGCAAAACTTCGGGGGGGTTTGCAAAACGTCATGTTGACTAACTGAAGAATTTGACGGAGGGGGTAAATTGATTAACGTTGTGCAATTTCGGGGGGTAATTGAAGTTTTGTTAATATCAGGAGGTAATTGACGAAACTTACAATTTCGGGGAGGTAATTGCCTATTTACTCTTTTTTTTTCCTTATCCTTAAAAGTGACTGCATTATCACTTAATTGTGGAGCATATTAGCTAAATTTTGATGGTATACAACCATATATGTTCCCTGAAATGATCAAACATTAACCATGTATTAGAGCCTAATGATATGAAAGTTAGCATATCAAAGTACAACCATACCTGTCAGATGGAAAACTGCATGACATACATAATGAAGCACGTAAATGACATATGATTGGCATAACCAAGATGTCAAAATATATGGCTTTGTTATTGCTAATTTTAACCACACCAAAAATGTCCACTTCCTTTATATTGTGAGCACTGCACACTCTACATCAATACACTTCTCTCACTTTCAAGAAAAAATACATAAACTTGTTACTTCTCTCACTTTATAAAAGATCTCGAAGGAATCATGGTCTTATTTCCCCGTTAGGATTCAAATGAATGGTAATAATATTATATTATGTTATTTCATTGTGTTTTTTTAGAGAATAAAAAAACATGATATCTCTAATGAGGTGAAGGACAACTTAAAAAAGAAAAACCAACATCTGAAGTTGGAACAAAGAAATGTTTTATGTTTGTTTTGTAAATATTCTTGAGTCTTGAACATTATTGTAGGGTTTACCAAATACTGCCAATTTGTTCTACCATACTATCAACATATGGTTGTATATTGTCAAAACTATTATGAGAGGTTTATCCAAGTTGATTATGAGATTCACTCATCCTAAGTGAATTATGAACTTTAAGTCTTTTTGTGTTGTTGGTGCTGTTAGTGACATATGCACTTTAAGTGTTATTTTATTAAGTTTGTTTCTATTAATGACATATGCAATTTAAGTACTTTTAATTAATTAAGTACGTTTATGTAATGAGATATGCATTTTAAGTGCTTTTGATTGAGTTTGTTTTTGCTAATGACATATGCACTTTAAGTGCTTTTGATTAAGTGTGTTTCTCTTAATGACATGCATTTAAGTGTTTTTGATTAAGTTTTTTAATGCTATTGATCGTGATACATAACTAAAACATTTTTCATTCATTAGTAAACAAAACACATAAGTACAATATAAACATTCCTTTCGGTGACTCCCTCTCCAACAAGCCGGCCCTAGTTTTTTTTCTCTCTTTAGGTTTTCTCTTCCAGTTTCTTCATTGAGTGATGGTTTTGGGTTAATTTTTGACCTGAAATCACCCCCTCTTCATCTTTTTCTCTCTGTTTCAATTTAAATAAGTGATTTTCACATAGATCTAGGTTTTTTCTTTGTGATTTCATCATCTAAGTATGGTGGTTTATTGTTCGTCGTCTTGTGCGGTGCTGTTTGATTTCCCGTCTTCTTGCGGTGTTCATTTGATTCATCTTGAAAGATCGATTATTCAATCTAAGATTTGAGCGTCAACGTTGCAGATCCGGAAGCCATGGATATTTCGGTCACTTTAATTTTTTCATATAATTTTGTAGGCATTATGCCGTTATATGCTATTAACTTGGATGTTGTGAGTTTGTTCACAGATTCATCCTTTACGTTTTTAGCGATGTTGAATAATATAATCTCTCAATTTGAACAAATGAATATCATTTTGTTTCTGTAAGAAAAAAACAATCCTTTCAAAAAAAAAAGTACAATATAAACATATGTCTAATATTGCATTAACTTAGTAGCGACATAAACATAAGCGCGAACAAATGTAGGTCCGACAACACAAACACAAGTCTTAACTTAGAAACTAACTATTACATTAACTTGAAAACAACTGAGAAAAAGATGAGGCCAAATATTTGATTCTTCTCAGCTTCTTTGTGCTGATTTATTTTCCATCTTCCTTACCAAACTCTTTTCAAAATTCTTTTCCAATTTCCTTCCCAATGTCTTTGCCAAATTCCCTCAGATACTCCATTATTATTTCACAGTTGTTGCAACCAACATCATACTAATGCAAAGAGGGGCAACCCGCATCATACTTTTTTCAGGTATTTTTTGAACTTGGCTTCTAACTCTTGGATCATCAAGTTCATCGTCAAAAATGGTATTGTTAACATAGAAGATGGAGTTACAATAAAAGTACAACAATTTGATTTTACTTACCACTCCATAAAATTGACATCTCCAAAACTTTCTCTTCAGTTTTTTTATCTATGTTTGAAATCTGCATCTTTATAAACTTCTGACATCCACAAATTGGTGGTCTCCTTCCACTTGAGTTATGAGTTATCAATTGATGATGTTTTGCTTCCACCAATTCCAAACCCTAGGTTTGTTGAACCTGGTAGGGATTCTGCTGAAGAGGGACGAAAACGACAGTAGGTGAAGAAGGAGAAGAGGGGTCAAAGAGATGAAGAAGGAGAAATGGGTCTAGGATCCAAAATCTCATATTTTAAACGGATGATTTTTAATTTAATTTAAATTAGATTGTATGACATGTATATCATAGATCCCACGTGGAAATTAACAAAAATCTAAACTAATTATAATTACACATAAGCGTGCCACATCAGCTCATTTAGCGTGCCACATCAGCTCATTTATCAGTCAGCTAGTATGGGGTGAAAACCAAAGAATCTTATTGTTTCAAGTGAGAATCTCGACAAAAAAATACAAGAGAGTAAACCAAAATTCACCCAAACGGCATGGGTTAAACCCTATTAACCCTTTATTTTATTTTGTTATTTTTGGTCAATTAGAGGGCCAAAGGCCTATTAACCTCCTTGCTCCGGCAAACAGAATTCCAGTCCACCCAAGATATTTTCCTGTGGTCATCACTCCCTCCCAAAAAAAACAATTAAATAAAGATTCAATAGAGGAGACGATACTTGTTGGAGCCTTGAAAAAAGAAAGAGCGTAAACAGACAGAGATGACAAGACAGATTTCAGTAAAATTAGACGGCCACCAAAAGATAGATGTTTCGAACTCCAACCCGACAGTCTAGATTTGATACGGTTCAGTAAAGGTTCCCAAAAGGACAAGCGATGTGAATTACCACCAATAGGCAGACCCAAATACACCAAAAGGTATAGACCCCACCTTACAATTCAAAACCATAGCTGCTTCAAGCTTTCAACTATCAAACATCACCTATAAGCGCTAGTTTTTCAGTTACCAGACAATTTATCCAGTTATAAACTACCTTTAATGTAAGTTAGTTCTTACCCATGGTTGGCATTTTTTCAGGTATTCAATGTATAGTTCAATTCAATATGAAACTTGCTCTTATTGAAATGTTAAGCTCAAGATGGAGACAGGTCCAAGACTATCCTACACATATTCTGTAAGTTCATCAAGTATCAAGCTTAACGTTTCAATTATATAATAATATCACGACGCCTATAGCCTTTCTTTGACCTTCAACTAGCATAAGCTCATGGTAGTGCTGGTATTTGACACTGTTGTATTGTATCACCACCTGTTACCTTCATCACCAAGTGGTTTATGATTTTGATCCTTGTTGCTTTACACTTCTGATTAGAAACTAAAACTTTTAATAAATTTTGGTTTATAAATAACTAGATAAATAAAAATGATCATTTATTGCCTCAGACTAAAAATGTATCATAAGGCATTTGACATGCACAATGTTGAAATAAAAAGAATCGTGGCCAATCTAAAGTAATCACGATTTTCTTTGCCTTTGCCATTGAATCCACATCCCAACAAACTATCCATAAATGAGAAAAAAGATAAGCTTCGTCTCGGATGGTTACTTCACTTTCATTCCGCTCATGTTAGGGATAAGCTTCGTCTCAGATGGTTACTTCTATTTGTTCTCTGTTTCTTTATGTTACCATTTGTTGTACTCATTTAGAATCAATGTATGCTGATTTGGCTTTGACAGTAAGAATACTTTTTGGGAAATTTAATTCTTGCTTTTGGTTACACAGAAAAAAACTCTATTAATAGCTTTATGTATCATGTCATTTTTGTCCTATACTTTACAGTACTAAGACAACACTGGGAACCCTTACTCAGTTTTCTTCTGACCTGCTGCGGTTCTCCAATCAGTTGGTGTGTTTGAGTTCGGGAAACAGGTTTGTGGACTTTTGCTGTCTGATTCTCAACATTACCTACACTATTTATTTTAGTGATCCGAGTTTTTCATCTCTCTCGTCTTTTAGATTTCCTGATCACAAGAAGCTCCTTAAGTATCTAATAATTAATCAAAATAAAAGCTATTGAATTTAAAATGTTGCTACCTAGGAGTTGATGTGTGTGTTTATAAAATGTTTGATTTTAAGCAGTGCAATATACATTCCTTTAACAATCATGCAAATGTTGTTTGTTTTGGATTACGTATTTTATGAACTGTTAATCTAAATTTACCATTGAAATGGATCTCACTTCCTTTATCATATATTTGTTTTAGACATTAGTCAACCCCATTTTGATGATAAAGTTTTTTACGAGACCTAAATGCAATTTGGCAGATTCAGCACTTCTTTTATTTACCAAACATGTTACGAGAAGCCTTCCTTAAGGCGTTGTAAATCATTTCCATAGAGAAGATCTATGACGATGTTTGGCAATCTAGAAAGTTGTTTAGAATTGGTGAAAGTAAAATCATCTATGAAAACCTAGCTAAAGGTTGACTGGTTTCAATTTTTTCTTATTGTTTCTCTAAAATTTGGTTTTGAGTGATTAATATATCCTACTATAAATTTTTGTGCTTGTTAATAGAGGTCCATTATGCTGTTAATCTTTGCTTCTCTGTAGACCTCCCAACTGTAGATGGTATTCCCCGATAAAGTACAACTTTGCATGAATCTTGCAGGAGCTTCTAACTATCAGAGGAACATTGTTCTTGATTCCAATAGTAAACCTTTGGATCTGCCAAGTTCCATCCAAAACCTTTCACAAGATTTGATCATAACTGAGGGTTTAAGGGATGCACTTGATGAAGCTTCTAAGGACCACACTTTTGAAACTCCCAAAGAGGACTTAACAGGATTTCCCCCTGAAGCACCAATTGAAGCTCCCAAAGAAATTTCCATGGATGTAGATGCTGTTTCCAACAGTCATGAAAGAAAAGGCTAATCAAAATCATGGTTAAACGATCTTCTGCCACCTGTAGGGTTGATACTAATAATCGACCGGCTGAACACTCTTTAGGTGGTCGTACTGAAACTGATCAGGATCTAGGAGTTCAGTTTCAGTAGATGCACCTCAGGAACTTTGCTGAGACTGTTGGCATTGATAATCACAATATTGAAGAAGTTAATTCTTGTTATGGTCCTGGTTCCCGCAAGACTGCCAGCATTGGTGGTGCAAAGATTTTGAGTGACAGTGATGAATTGGTCAAAGAACTCCAATGCACTGCAGATTCAAGTGTAGTTTACTCACAACCTCAGTCAGAAGATCCATCACTGTCTAGTATTATTCAAGATAACAATATAGATGCTGATGCACGACAATTTGCTAGCCTTCAAACACTTTTAGTTGGATTAGATCGTGATGGAGAATCATGTGGCAAAGAAGTTCCTGTTATTGGGAAAGATAAACACAAAAATAAAGATAAGAAACATTAATTGGAAAATTACAAAGGACAGCAAAATGACCCGTAATATTTAGAGAAAAAATGATTGAAGAGACAAAACGCAAGGAAAAAGAATCGGCAAAGCGGCCAAGCGATGAAGCTAAAAGATCCTCTATAGACTTGTCATGTAAGAAAGAGGAGCCTGAAGTGGATGATGCAAAACAACTAAAATCTGTTGAACCCAGCAGTTATAATCCTGTATCAAAAATCAGAGGGATTGATACAAAAACGGTGCCATGGAAGATACATCAATTGCACCAAAAATTCGAATTAAAATAAAAAATTGAATGCTGAGCAAGTCATAGCGAATAAACGAAAGTAACAATGCCCTTTGTATTTTCTGCGATGTAGTTTCCTTTTCAATATCCGGCTAAGAATGAAATTCTTTGAGCCTTATTTGTTGGTAGTTCTTTATTCTGGTTTTAGAGTGATGTAATTGCAATTTCAATCCCATAGTATCCAAAGTGTGACTGAAGCGTTGTCTTGAAAACGGTTTGCAACTATGCATCAGTTGTAAATTTCAATCACATAGTATTCAAAGTGTGAAACAATGTTTTTACTTTTAATATAGTGCTATATATGACATTAAATAATGAGGAATTGAGGATTATAAACCATTAGCTGGAGGTGGATCTATCATATCCTTACGATTGATGGCCTTCCCTTTAGTGAAACACATAACTACAAAAATTTTGCTTGCTTAAAAAGATCCTTTCTATGACATGGACAAGTTGATCCATGAAGTTCCAAGATGGTGTTTTACCTCTACTTATCTCATTCGAAGTTACCCTTGCAGATCGTCATATTCTTCTAAAAACGTAACATTTCCTCCCCTTATTACTCTCTAACTTTCGACGATTACGATATTCACCGTCCATAACCATCGAACAATTTCATATTTGTACTCAAATTGAAACAATTTCATCAAACAAATTAAAACATCTCCATCCTAAAATACACTGTCGTACATCCATCAAACAACATAATCAAAGCATCCATCAATTAAACTAAAAAAAACATAGTTGAAATACGAACACATTCATCAATCCTAAAATCAAATGAAACCATACAAATTTAAAATGATAGTCAGACTATCATCTTCATCTTCAACCAGATCATACACATATAAATTCATTTGTATGGTTGAGACCAATGCAAGGCAATCAATCAGTTAAATACATTAGCTTAAATACATAGTCTTTGCTAAGATAATAAATTCACCGTCCATAACCATCGAACAATTTCATATTTGTACTTAAATATTTCATACTCAAATTGAAACAATTTCATCAAACAATATCTCCATCCTAAAATACACTTTCTTACATGCATCAAACAAACTTCATCAAACAACTTCATCAAAGCATCCATCAATTAAACTAAAATAAAGAAACATAGTCAAAATACGAATACATTCATCCATCCTAAAATCAAAAGAAACCATACAAATTTTAAATGATAGTTCACCTTAAAAAAAATACTAATACGAATACATTCATCAATCCTAAAATTGAATGAATCCATACAACTCAAAATGATACTGCACCATGAAAAAAACTAATACCATCACCCTAACTTTAAGTTCACCCTCAAATTACAAATACATCCAAAAAATAATGAGGATCATGAACTAATAGTTGGAGGTAGATCTATCAATGTGGAAAAAGTGCCCTCCTTTGAATTTCGCTCAAAACTTCAATAAAGTCTGGATTACTAAGCTCTTGCAATTTCTGCCAACCATGATGAGTAAATGCATAATTTAGATACATAGATCACATTGTAACTTTTGATTTTTATATGTAATTTTTTTTAAAGAAACTTTTAATAGGTTTATATTATGTTAAAAATAATGAACCACATAACTAAAAAAATTTTGTTTGCCTAAAATGATCCTTTCTATGACATGGAAAAAAATACACCATGAACAACTTTTAAATTTCTTTTAAAAAAAAGTTAGGATGTCGAAGTGTTATACATAGAAAGCACACAACTTCCCTAGTCTATGACATGGAAAAAAATACACCATGAAAAAAGATAGGATCCTTTCTGTGACATGGAAAAGAAACACCATACCGTGATTTCGTTGTTCATTATGATGGATCTAACAATGGCATTGTCCTTAAAACTGTCTAAGAGTGTGTCACGGTCCAACTTAAGGAGGAGACATGCTCCTCTAGTTTTAGCTGTGTAAAGTTGTGGCTTATTAACAAGCACACAACTTTGACCAAAAACATCTCCAGTTGAGACTGTTCCAACCTCCTGAAATTAGAATTAAAATTCAGTTTCATTTTTCAAATTACAATATTTAATATATACTAGAAAATGCTTATAAAAAATGTATATATTAGGAAAATGACTTACCCCATCTTGGAAAGATATGAGTCCCTGTCAATAAAGTGTGACAAAGAAACCACACTTTATTAGTTTGTTAAAAATAAATAAAAGGGTTTATTTATATATGTAAAACTTTTTTGCATATGCATTTAATTAAATCATTTTATAATATCACAGTTAGTTCTCAACATATTACAAACATTTTACCTGTCATGATTTTATTGCATAATGTGTAAAAAATGTTATAACATCAATGTAGAAATTAATCACTAAGTCACAATAACATCATATTTTAATATAATATATAATTATTACTAAATTTTAAAATTTAAACATAATTCATATAAAAAAGGTAGACACTTACCACCACACCACGAACAACAAAATAAAAACAAGTTGGGGGCTCATTTTGTAGAATCACCGTTGAATTGGCCCGGAAAAAAGCAGGTTCCATCTGTTGTATCTTTTAGAGATTGAATAAAAAAAATATAAGCTCCCACTGTAAATGAAATATAAAAGCAAACAATTGTGTAAAATAGTAGTTACCAATTGAAATCGAACAGCATCTGAAACCTCCTTAAAAAGATAGGAATCCGTCACGTAAATGTTGTACAGATAATTCAGAATCATTTCACGGATTGGTCTTGGAAGGGACTTAAAGATACCATGCTCCTCTGATGGTTCTGATTTGGAAACATATTCTAATTCCAAGTTATTGGACACCTCGTTTTGAAGATGAGTAGGTAAATCATATTGTCGAAAAAAGTTTAACACGCGAAGTCGACGTGCTCTCTGAAAAAAATTATCCACAAAGTTAGATGGTGTATAACTTCCACCACATAAAACAATTAATCAACTTAAAATGTTGTATTTTTTTATATATACTTACGTATCTTCCGGTTGGACCAACATCGGGGGCAAATAAATTAGTGATACTTCCTGCCACATATGCCACTACTACAATATTATTGAACAAATACTCCATAGAAAATATCTTCTCTACTGTTGTAACGGGATGCAGGTCTCCAAATCCAACAGTGGTAAAAGCCGTCACAGCCCAATATATTGAATTTGAGTATTGCACAAATAAACTAAGCTTTAGAAAATTCTCGTCAGCAACCTCAAACCAAGTGCCCACGGGATTACCATGAAGTTTAGCTACAAAGTAAAATGTGCATCCTCCGAAATGGCAAACAAATAGGCAAACCTATAAAAAAAACTCAATTAACATTCCATTGCACCCGCATCAAATTATATGACTGTGATTATTTTATTTATTTTACTGCCCATTCATTTTTTATCAAGTAATTTTTTGTTTTGTTTAAGTAAAAATTTTGAACAGTTTTTGTGACGGCCGACATTTGTTTAAATACTACTTATGATATTTTTAACAATTATTATTCTGGTAATTATAATTTCTGCATAATTTATATGTATTTAGCTATAATATTCACATTAAATTATAAAATAAAAAAAAAGTAAGTGATTTTAACAACCCAAAATGATAGTTAATATTTTTTTTTACTACTCTAATCTTAAAATAATTGCAACTTTTTGAGTTAGTTTTTAAGAGAAAAGAAAACAGTACGTTCTAGTCAAACAAAAATTGGGACCGGTAGAAATTTCCTTTTTTCAAATTGGGGATATAAGAATGGTTACTATATGGCTATTATAGTATCTTCCTAGCCATCCATGCTATGGTCATTTCTATTAAATTCAGATAATTGCCACTATGCACTCATCAAACAATTTGAGATAGATAGAAAGCAAGTATGTATGTGCGTGTGCATATATATATTATACTGTAAACACTCCAAATTTTATAACATGCCATAATATATTCAAGAGCTTACCAAGGTGATCTTTACCAAGCGAACCATAGTAAAATTAAGATTGACATTCTGCTCAAACCTACACTCAGAGAGATATTCATCATCATAAGTCATTGCAAAGAAGCAAAATATACATAGTTTTTTAGTGGAAATCAATTTAACTTACTCATGAAGCAAATGATTAACTCTTAAGTAGCGGCAAAGACGAATAATGCAAAGAGCTGTGAATATATGATAGCTTTCACTAGAAGGGTGGTGTTGCATCCCAAGAAGTTCAAAAGGAAACGCCATAAAGATGTGCAGAGGAACTGTTTTAACAGCGTTTATAAAAATTTCCTTCTTCTTGTCCACTACCTCAAGAGTTGTTTTGTCAATATAAGCAACAAAAAAGGTCAAGAAAATATCCACCATAAAAAATACATTCACAACCGTCTCTATTATAACAACATATAATGGTAACGGTGCTATAAACGATTTTAGAAAGAGTGAAACAGAACATGTGTAGAGGGAGAGAACAGCAAGGAAATACTGCAGTTTCCTGTAAAGTAAAAAAAAAAAATGAATAATTACTAAATGGTTTTGATTGAGATGATGATATATAAAAATGAAAATATAAAATAAGATAGCAAAAAGAATATTCAAACAATCTATATGTCTTCTTAATTCTCTTACAAAGAAAAGTGCGAAGAGAAAATAGAAGAACCTGTAAGCAGCATTCTTTTTAGGATATATAATGAAGGCCATTCTTTTGATGTCTCGATGTCTTGTATATGATTCAATGAACTTAGGATTTTAAGCTTTGAAAGGGTGTGGTGTGGGTTCTATTGTATCCATGAGGAGGGCTGACCTAGTGACTGTTGGAGAGAATAAAAGAGGTAAGAGATTATAAGCTTTATGATTCTCCAGAGATGTAAGGTGACTTTTTCGTTAAAGGTCAGGTATAAACATTCATCGAGTAAAAAGAGCTATGGACCAGCTAGTCATATCAGTCTACAACACATCTCCACAGTACAGTTCCATTGAAACTTGAAAGATGATAAAAGGGAGATTATTATTAGATTAATATTCATTAATCTAATCTAAATAGAAATGCTTGTATATATTTTATTAGATTAAATTAAATTAAAAGAATGTTTGTTTTTCGCCAAATATCATTTGCGGTCCTTTAAATTACATGATTATAACAAGTTAGTTATTTAAGTTTTTTTAGTTACAAATTGGTCATTTAAGTCATAAAATATTTGCACCATTATCATAATTTCATCAAACTCAATCAAAGAGTGTTAATGTAGATGTTTAATTAAGTTGGTTTGTCCAAATTCATTGCTCTCAAAATTAGAGCTCATAGGTGTGTTACTCAGTATTGATTCAAATCAAAATTGACTGATTACTTGACTTATAATATTGTTAATCAAATATTTATATGTAAAATTAGGTTTGAAATTCAAAAACAAGAAAAAGAAAATGTGTGTAAGTAATCATGTTTGATGTCATACACACTTTTGGACCTACCATCTTAATGTTAAATGGTCTATAAACACTTTTTAACAAGTCAGCTGAAAAGATGGATAATAGTTTAAATATCATCTGTCTTAAAGGACCAGTTTATAATAAAAAAATAACTTAAAGGACTAAATGGTAAAAAAAAAACTTAAAAACTAATCTATAATAAACATATAACTTAAATCATCACGTGATGAATTTATTCTTTGTAAGTTTGGTAGTAACTAGAAAGATACTAGTCTGGTACCGGTTTAGTAGCAATAAGTTAATTTTGAAAATTTTTCATAAAAAGGTGTTCAAAACTAGTAAAAGATGATTTTATAAAGTGACCAATAATTTCTCTTTCACACACTAAACTAACTACATTTCTCTTTCCCATCAAGTTTTTTTCTCTCTTTTTTTTAAGCTTTCCCATCAAGTTAATTTTGGAAATTTCTCATAAAAAGGTGTTCAAAACAATACTTTATGGGCATGAACCGATATTGTATTGTAAAACGATTCATGGCCTTGTTTTTCTCTGTATCAAGGTATTATCCTTAGTTAGGATTAACTTTCTATATTTTAACGCATGACATGATTGAGTTATGTTCTTTACGTGATCTCTAGGATATATATATACACACATGTTGTGAATGCATTAAAAAAAGTTAAACAAATAACAATGGAAACCAAAACGAAATAGTTCAAGCAAATAAAGATTCAACCTAAATCGAATCTAGAGCTTATGTGCAGAGAAAATCCAAATAATCAATTCAAAGACAATGATAAAGAGAGTAGATAAATAAATTGTGATTGCTTATTCAGTTTGATCTAAATTGACCTACGCCGGTGGAAAAGAGCAACTCTCTAATTCATTATCAACGAATCTATCTTTATAGGAGATAAATTCAACGGATAGTCCAAGAGATCAAAATGAACAAACCTTAATTTTTTTTACCATTTCCCTTTCTTTAATTATGATTTCTAACTATCCAAAGTGTTTACATTCTTTTTCCCAACTCTAGAACCTCACAAAAATGCTCTCAACACAAAAGTTTTAATTCACTTTTGTGTTTCCTCTTTCTTTGTGTGTTTTGAACTGATTTTTAAACACAATTTTATAGACATGCATGATTTGAATCAATCTTCCATGATTTAAATCGGTCTCTTTGCCCCACTACCATTATTCAAATCTCAACCTCCAAAATCACATATTTAAAGACATGTTCACCACAATTTTTCAACTTGACTCGAAATCAGTGGTCATGCAAAAAGGGCCAACCAGCCCCATCCTGTCTCGCCCCGTCAATAACCCGTCTAAAAAGGGACGGAGCCGGGAGGGCCAACTAGAGAAATAGGGTTGAAAACCACACCCCGCTCCGTTCTATGGCGGACTGCGGGTTGACTCGTCAATGTTTTTTTAATAAAATTATCAATTAAAATCTTCACATAAACAATGTAAAAATATATAAATTTAAAGCCAATTTAAAGAAATCAAAATATATAACTAATGACTCCACTATAAATATAAAAAATAATTATTCAAACATATAAATTACATCTAAAATTCTATAATAAATCAATAAGACAATGAAAATAAAAACTCCATGAGATATAAATTAACCAATTGTTAAAAATATAAGGCTAAAATCATAAAACAAAAGTGATAAAATTAATTGAATTTTTTCCCCAATATATGGAGGTGAAAATTGGAAAACTGATTGTGACTTATAAATAAGAAGAAGTGAAAAAGAGAGTTTCTTTTTAGCATATCAACCCAACGGGCCAACCCGTCCCGCCCTGTTTTTTAGCGGGTTAGGCGGAGCAGACACCCTACTTGTGGTGGGTTCAAAACCTCAACCTATACCGCTAAAAATGGCGGGTCAAACGGGCCAACCCAACGGATCAAACCCATTTTACCATCCCTCATGCTCAGCATCTACTCATCTACCACTTACTACTCTCTCCAATGCAGGAATTACTCTTCAACAAACTAACTACGTCCAAGCAATATTTAATTTCACTAAATTTAATTTTAATTGCTTTTATGTGTGTTTAATTATGCTTCTATGTGATTAATTACCTATGTGTGTATTTTAATGGGTTTTCGTGTTAGAAGGGTATTTTGGTCATTTTGCGAGTAAGGTTAAATTAGTAATTTCATGGTGAGAGTTATTTTTAGTGTGGCAAGTGAGAACCATTATTTTTACTAAGTTACTATTCGGTAGTGATAAGTAGTTTTGGACCGGTAATTATTTGATAACTTCTAACCGTAAGTGGATAGAAACTTTGGGAGTTAGTTTATAAGAGTTTTGAGCCCATTAGACTTTTAAGGGTTAAGCCCATTAGTATGGACACTATTTAAGCCTTTAGTCATTAAGAGAATTAGGGTTCACATTCATTTTGTAAGATTTTGAGAAGAGGCAGAGAGAGAAAGAGCAAGAGGATGATAAGAGGGTTTGAAGAGAGAAGCTTGAAGAACCAGAGATGTGATAGAGATTCTAGGAGCTAAATTGAAGCTTTTGGTAGGATTATTGCTTATTGAGGTAAGGGGGTTAGATTTCAATCATAATCTCTTAGTTGTAGTTTCTTCTCTAATTTTATGCATAAGTGCTTATTTGGGATAAGTGATTATTGTGAATTTGTATGTTGAAATTCGTGCTCTTGTTTTAGTGATATGTTAGGGTATGCTAATTTGTTGATAATTGAATTGTTGATGATGAAATTGCATGTTCATGACATATATAAATGGGTACTTTGTGAGTTTTGCTCAAATTGATGAATTGTGATATTGTGTTGTTGAATTGTGGTTGAATTCATGCCTAAATGAAGTTGTTGTTGAATTAGATATGTTGTTGCTGCTGAATTGTACCATGGGTATTCCATTTTGTGAAGTCATTGTTTGAATTGGTGAAGTTGTGCTAAGTTGTTCATGTGAAGGACCAAAATGAACTTTTGATATATAAAGTTGTTGACTGAGTTGTCGGTGTTGTTGGGTGAGTTAAACTTGGTAGAATTTATGTTTTCATGTCGTGGTTGTGTTAGTCGAGTCGTTTGGGAGGAAACGGGAGTTTCGTGTGAAAATTCAATTGTTAACCGTTTTGAAAAATGAGTGTTTGTGTGAGGTTCTGGAAAATGATTTCGGGGTGGTCAAAACTTGAATTTTTCTGTACATTATGATAGAGCTAAGTGTCAAGAACGTCTAGGCAAAAACGGCATCGAAAAAAGATTAACGGTTTGATTTTTATGCGTGAAAACGTGAAGGTTGAAAATCTGATGCTGTCTGTCAAGCTATGGTCGTGCCACGATGCGGAACCAACGTGCCACGATTTTGATCAGGATTTTAGTGTTTCTGATCCTAGAAAAATCGTGTCACGATGGGAGACCAACGTGCCACGATTCTGTCAGACAAGAAACCTTAAAAATGCAATTTTCTTCAATCCAATTGTTTCCAAACTTATTCATAAGTGTAGGGACTTTATCCTAACCATCTAGGGGTGCTTTTATGAAAGAAATAACTTTGTACAAACGGTCTAATGAGTTCTTGTGTTGCTTGATATTAAATGAGTAAAAATGATATACTTAGTTGAGGTTTCCAAATGTGTTACTTTGTTTGTCGGATAACTTAGAAATTGGTAAAATGATACGAACTTGTCGTAACTTGTGATTTTGATGATTTTGTCGTGGTCGGCCAGTGAAACGCACATGTATATTCAACTACACTCATATGTGATCTAAGTGTATACATAGTCGAGGCCCTAGAGTTTATTTACTTGGTTTGGTTCATTTGTCTCAATTATTTAAAGTTGTAAATTGAGAGACAAACTTTGTCGAAAATAATCTTTAAGACCAAATACTTGGCAAATCTTTTGTGGATAGTTGGTTATGATTAAATGAAGATATGTGGATGATTGTTAGGTGTTGAATATGATGTTTATCATAAGGTGTTGTATTTTCTCCTTTACTTGGTTTGTGAGAAAGTGTATGGAGTTGTTGACCTATATTACATAGTTGATGTTGATTAATGTATATATGACAATTATATGTTGATTGATTGTGATATTGTTGGTGAATACATATATGTTAATTGATTGTGATATTGTCGGTGAATGCATATATGTTAAGAGATGGTGATTTTGTTGGTGATTGCATATATGGTAAATGAATGATGATGATGTGGTGATGACTCTTAATTGAATTATGACTTGATTGATTGTGTGGACGTAAATACTTGATAATGCAATTGTTGTTGAAGTTGATCAATGTAAATGGAGGTGTACTTTTACATTGTTGTTGGTGGATATATATGTTGGAGATTTTGCATTATTGGGTCTTTGCTTGTATGTCGATCCATCATAGTCATATTGAGTCATATAAAAGGTAGTGTACTTTTACATAGGTGAATTGTAAGAGGAGGTGTAATCTTACATAAAATGTTCTATTGGCATCTTGTTCTTGATTTGGTACCACATGCATCTAGCAGAGTCTAGAACATTGCATGCATTTGAATAGTTGATGAGTCGTGTCATAATTGAATATGCGACTTGTTGAATTTGTGCATTGGTGAAATTTGGTGAATGTTGTGATTGTGTGGATTGGTGTATATGTACATTGGTGGATTTTGTTGATGGTTGTGAATAATTGAACTATGCTCTAATTGCATGTCTT